>Ga0197142_1000699_pt1 | contig 31076 bp, 29 predicted proteins | sample GBS60_MetaG_FD_148614 | JGI IMG/M metagenome (GOLD analysis project Ga0197142, IMG submission 148614) | Sediment microbial communities from Great Boiling Springs, Gerlach, Nevada, United States - GBS 60_MetaG | ecosystem: Environmental > Aquatic > Thermal springs > Hot (42-90C) > Sediment...
TTCTCCGTGTTCTCTGTGGTCTCTGTGGTAAAGATCATTACAGTAACGAGCACGTGATACAACTATTGGGTAAGGAGGATAACAGATGATCGACATCGTGCGGCGTGCTACAGGCCCGCTCATTGTGATCGGCGGAATGACCCTGCTCTGGATCACGATGCTTGGCCTAAGTGGATGTAGTACGGCGCCATTGCTAGGAGAGGTTGTGGCAACTGCCGAACGTTACAGGCCGGGGCGTGATGCTCCATTAGCGATCCAGTATCAGATCGGGCGAGCGGCTCTGGTCGATATTTACATCCTTGATGCTACCGGTCAACGGTACGACCTGCGTCAAGCACAACCACGAGCAGCAGCATCTGATCCCTACATATTGCGCTTTGATGGGAGCGTACCGACTGATGATCCCCAAGTCTTGCGCCGTTTGTTACCCCCAGGTCAATACACCCTGGTGGTGGCAGCGCGGGCCGCTGAAGGTACTGCCAGCGACGAGCGACGTCTTCCCCTGATCATCGATGGGGAACCAATTGAACCACCTGAAATCGAAAATTTGATGGTCTGGCCACCGGTTATTTCTCCTAATGCCGATGCAATCGATGATGTCGCCGAATTTACCTACCGGCTACCCGTCAGTGCGACGATCAATATTGAGGTTATGGCACCAAATGGCGAGATCATTCCGGTTGTGACCCGCGAAGAGGAAGGCCCCTACGAGCAGCGTCATGTCTGGAACGGCAAGCGACCCAACGGTTCGTTGCTTGAGGCCGGTGTTTATACCTACACGGTACGGGCTGAAGACACCTTTGGGAATGTTGTCCAGCGCCAGGGCCAGATCACGCTGGTCGATGTTGGTCAACCAGAAGCACGGATCGTCTACTCGATGATTGCCCCCCAGCGTGTAATGCTAGGCGAAGTCATTACTGTCACTATTCGGGTGCGCAATACCGGTACCGTTCCTATTCGTACCTACGGGCCACCGAGCGGCTACGAATATACGACCGACGAAGTCTTCTCTTCGGTCGAAAATGGGATGTACGCTGCTCAGGCTGGTGGTTTCTGGCGTGTGGGAATGGATTGGGATGCCAACAGTGGCGGTGGCCCGAAGCGATACCCGTACCGCTGGGCTATTTCACCCCGTCCACCCGAAGCGTGGGCGCAGCCCTTCGTGGAAGATTTTCTCTACCCTGGTGAGGAGGCGGAGATCATTGGGCGGGTACGTGTTTTACAGCGCGAAACGCGGATGGGCTTCTACGTCGGTCTCATTCAAGATGGAGTAGGCTTCTTTCAAGATCGGACCGGGCGCACGATCATTGATGTTGGCTTCTGAAATTAAAAGAACAGGACACCCTCCATCATGGAGGATGTCCTGTCGTATGAGGTGCTTCTGGTTAGCGGTCGGCAACTTTAAAGGTTGCGCTGCCTATCGAAAGTAGATCACCGTGGTTCAACCGTTGGCGAGAATTGATCCGCTGACCATTGAGGGCAACCAGAGCACTATGGTCGAGTGGCGTCACAAACCATCGCTCAAGGGTCTGGGCAATCTCAGCATGGCGCTCTAGCACTTGCCGATCATGGAGCACAATGTCACACTGACGGGCACTGCCGATCACCATGCTACGCCGATTGACCACGATCTGCTGTCCGGTTCGTGACCCGGACACGCCGATGAGGGTAAGTTCTCGGCTCATAGCAGCCTCCAATGAACATAACTAGTGCGATACAACAATAATATAGTTTCTATGATTCTCATTAAAATCTCATTTGTCAAGAGTGACCTTTTGGCTATTGCAGAATGTTTGTTATCGATCGCAATCGAGAACCCAGGGCACCTCGTTATGTCGGGAAATCTGCCATCCCACCAGGGAAGGAGCACACAATGACGAAATCAGGAATCCAACGGGTGCGCATATACTTGAATGGCGAAGATTGGGCTGGTGATCGACCGTTATACAAAGCAGTGCTTGCTATTTTGCGGCAGAGTGGCGCAACCGGCGCGACAGTGCTGGCTGCGTTGACCGGCTTTGGGCCACAACGTCAGGTTGCGCCAGAAGCTGATCGTCAGCCGATTGTCATTGAGTGGGTTGATACCGGTGGGCGAATTAAACGTCTGTTACCGTATATCAGCGAGCTTGCACCTCGTGCACTGATAACGGTTGAGTCAGTTGAAATAGCGCAAGGCATCTTGCGCCCAAGTGGGCCATTCGATGTTGAGATGGTGTCCGATCTTATGCAGCAACCGGCCAAGACCATCACCCCAGCTACCCCCCTTATTGAGGTATTGGAGCATTTTGTGGCTGGTCGCAGCGAATTGTTACCGGTGATCGACAATGATACGGTGATTGGCATTATCTCTCCTCGTGAGCTGACGTGGCGGGCCGGGTTGCGATTTTCACCAGAACTGCTCAAGGCATTAGAACCGGCCGAGGGCATGGAAGTGCTGGAGCCGTTGAAAGGCCGGACCGTTGGTGAGATTGTGAATCGTGATGTACGGGGCATTGCTCTAACTACGCCGATCTCACGGGCGCTGGCAGTGATGATCGAGTGGGGGTATACCCAGGTGCCGGTGGTTAATGAGCAGGGTCGGCTTGTTGGTATGTTTGGTCACCAAGAAATCTTGCAGGCAGCGGCTCAGCAATCAACCTCCGCCGAGCAAGGTGAAGTGCGGGTACGCATGGTCATGCAGGCGGCTACTGCCCGAGTTACGCTTGGTCAATCGCTGGCAGCAGCACTGGCGATCTTAATCACTGCACCCGGTCACCTGGTATTTGCGGTTGATGATCAGCAACGGCTGGTTGGGGTGTTACGACTCACGCGGGTGTTGTCGTATGTGCAAGGTGATGAACGGAAACTGCTGCTGGCGGTATTACGCCGTGCTCAACCAACGCCGGTCACTGCTCTACCCGGTGCCCGACAAACGATAGATGAACTGGTAGAGCCGTCACTACCGGCAGTTGCACTTGATGCCGGGCTGAGCCTGGCTGCACAGCAATTGTTAGTCCATCAGGCTGAACGACTGCCGGTGGTTGATCCCGCTGGCCGACTATCGGGTATAATCGCACGTGGGGCCTTAATCAGGGCCTTATTACAACAATAGTTAGGAATGGTAAAGCTATGGCTGATCGGGTTTTAATCACTGGTGGCGCCGGTTTTCTAGGGATCAATCTCACCCGCTACTTACTGGCGCGTGGGTATCTTGTGCGTTCGCTTGATATTGCTCCCTTCGATTATCCCGAACGCAATCAGATCGAAGAGCATACTGGTGATATTCGCGACCGGGCAGCGGTAGACCGGGCAATGAAAGATGTGCGCTTTGTGGTTCATACCGCAGCCGCTCTCCCGCTCTATTCACCGGCTGACATCTTCTCAACCGACATCGACGGTACGCGCAATGTCCTTGAGTCTGCGCGTGAGCATGGTGTTGAGCGAGTGGTTCATATCTCTTCAACGGCAGTGTACGGCATTCCTGATCATCATCCGCTGCTGGAGACCGATCCGCTCAGTGGTGTTGGCCCTTACGGTGAAGCGAAGGTCAAAGCCGAAGAGTTGTGTCTCGAATTTCGCCAGGCCGGAATGTGTGTTCCGATTCTCCGCCCGAAATCGTTCGTTGGCCCCGAACGATTAGGCATCTTCGCTATGCTGTACGACTGGGCGATGGATGGGCGGAACTTCCCCTTGCCGGGAAACGGCAAAAATCGCTATCAGTTGCTCGACGTTGAAGACCTCTGTGAAGCAATTGTTCTTTGCCTGCGCCTTGATCGCGATCGGGTCAACGATACGTTTAACATCGGTGCAAAAGAGTTCGGAACCATCAAAGAGGATTTTCAAGCAGTGCTCGATGCTGCGGGTTATGGCAAGAAGATTATTACCTTTCCGGCAGCACCAATGGTCTGGGCTTTGGCGATTCTAGAAAAACTGAAGTTATCGCCGGTCTACAAATGGGCTTACGGTACCGTTACCGAAGACTCGTTTGTGTCGGTAGAAAAGGCCGAGCGGGTATTAGGCTTTACACCAAAATACTCAAACAAAGAGGCACTGGTGCGTAATTTCAAATGGTATGTCGAAAATGCGCATAAGTTCGGTCAGCAGACCGGTGTATCGCACCGTGTTCCCTGGAGTCAGGGTATCTTGCGCTTTGCAAAGCTGTTCTTCTAGGAGTAGTGTCAAACGTCTCCCTGATGCGCTACCCAAACCGACCGCTCTTTGCTAGAGCGGTCGCAGTAGCCCACGTTTCTTCTGTAGTTCAAGGCCAGTATGTGTGGCCGATACACCGATGATAGAGAATGTTCTCATTCAGGTCTGGAAACCCTGACTAAAGGGTAGATGTTATCAACCCAACGGCTATGAAGCGCCTATCCGAAAAATCGATCATCAGTAGGGGCGAGGTGTCGCCTCGCTCCTCCGAGGTTCCACGACGATAGTCACGGAGCGTCTATCCGACATCTCCTGTTGTAGTAGCGCTGCGCCCGTACATCCATTGATAGGTTGCATCCGTTGCACGGTGAGACGATTATTCGGAACGGCACTAATACCGACGTTCGTTGTCACGGTCGGTCATTCTGCTGCTGGGGAGACCATTCATTGCCAGCGCAATTCCATCTTGCAACGTCGCACGAGTCGTGAAGACACGTAAATCTGCACCGAGACTGACCAGTGTCTGTGCGACTTCAGGACTGATGCCCGTCAATACCACCTGAGCGCCGAGCAGCCGTACTGCCCGTGCTGCCCGAATCAGCGCATCAGCGATAAAGGTGTCAACTGTTGCCACACCGGTAATGTCAATAATGACAATCTCGGCCCCGCGATGTGCCACTCCTTCTAGCAACGTCTCAATAATCATCCCGGCGCGACGCTGATCGATCGAACCCACCAGAGGGAGGGCCACTGCCCGATCACTGATCGGCACCAATGGCGTACTCAGCTCGCGCAGTGCCCGCTCTTGGGCAGCAATAATCTCTTCTTGCATCTGAAGGCGCTCAAACTCAATCGCCTTTATATCGCTGATGTTCTGCATCATCCCGATCATCCGGGCTGCCTTACCGTCAGGCCCGGCCAGAAAGTAGCCACGGTCGAGAATCCAGACATACGAACCATTTTTATGGGCAAAGCGATACTCAATATCGTATTCACTTAGACTGGCTTCTGCCTTGCTCAACAGGTGAACGGCCCGTTCACGATCTTCAGGATGGATGAGTGCTTCCCATTGCGCAATTCCTCCCTCAAGCTCGTTGATCGAGCGTCCACACACGTGTTCAGTTTCACCGCTCCAGGTAATCGTGCCGGTGGCGACATCATAGTCGTAAATCATTAGACGTAGCGCCCGCACGAGCATCGCATAACGGTGACGGAGATCGTTAAGTTCGCGGAACAGACCTTGAATTTCCATGGACATAACCATTCCCTTCCTGGCACGGACGGACTGACGCCGTGGTTGTCGGGCAGCGCGGCTATGGCTGATTGTAGGAGAAGGTGTCGTCCATTGTCAACTTACCCCTACGCCTGCCCATACACCGGTATCGCTGCTCCGCTAATGATTCTGGCGGCAGGGCTAACCAGAAAATGGATCACCTCGGCAATCTCGGCGGGTTTAACCCATACCTCATAATTTGCTTTTGGCATTGCTGCGCGATTAGCCGGTGTGTCGATCACGCTCGGTAAGACAGCGTTGACCGTGATATTGTGTGGACGTAACTCGACTGCCAGGGCTTCCGTTAATTGCAAGACAGCCCGTTTTGCTGTGGCATAAGCAGCCAGGTTGGCACCGGATTGCGTAGCAGTACGACTACTGACATTGACAATGGCGCCGCCGCCGCGAGCAATCAGGTGTGGAATGGCTGCCGCACACGAGATAACTGCCGTTTTCAGATTGATGTCGATTTGAGATTGCCAGAGTTCCCATGAGGTCTGATGTACCGGCTCACCACCGGCAAAGCCACCGGCGGCGTTAACCAGAATATCAATGCCGCCATGAGCATTGGCAATCGTCGTATATGTAGAGCGTGTTGCCGTTTCGTCGGTGAGATCGAGCTGGACGCCAATCACCGTTGGCAATCGGGTTGCCAGACGTTGAAAGGCATCTTGATGCACGTAGGGGATTATCACAGTAGCACCAGCCGTCAGCAGACGCTCTACCACCGCAACGCCTAAGCCGCCGGTGCCACCGGTAACAATCGCAACTTTTCCTGCCAGATCCATACCGCTGCCTTTCGTGAATACAAACAACTCTGGCGCATAACAACGCCAGAGTTGCCTCTATGCCCAGACAAACGGAGAGCATTCCCTGCCGGCAACCCCATCGTTACCCATTTTGCCTTACTGCATTAGCAGGTCGAAATGCGGTCGTCCATCATCGCCGCCTAGCCGACGCAGGCCACGTTGAATGGCGCGGGCAGCACCTTCACCGATCCAGAACGTCAGTACTGAACCGACGAGCAGCCCTATTGCACTACCAAGCGCTGCCCCACTGGCAAACAGAACGAACCGTTTACGCCGCGACGCTGCTCTGCGCCGCGCAGTCTCCTTGCCCATACGTTTCCTCACTGTACTACGACCACCGGTGTCGCTTTGCTCCAGAGACGCTCCAACCGGTAGTATTCACGCTGATACTGGCTAAAAATGTGTACCACAATATCGCGGTAGTCGAGCACAACCCAGCCAGTGTCAGCACTGCCTTCCATCCGCGGGTTTAGCCCATGCTCAATTGCAATCTTCTCGTCAACGTGGTCGATGATCGCGCGCATTTGTCGGTCGTTATCGGCGGTGCAGATGATAAAATAATCGGCAATCGTTGTCTGCGAGCGAATGTCAAGCAGGATAATATCGTGTGCCTGCTTGTCTTCGACCAGCTCGACGATGCGGCGAGCAATCATTCCGGTCTCGATAGTTCTCTCCTCCTGTGTTCGTACATGTGTTTGCTTGAATCCTAACATATTTGACGCACCTTGTAAAACTATTATACCAGGATCGTAAGGCTCATGGGTAAAATGGTGTCAAAATACCCGGCAGCGGTAAGGAGAAAAGGTGGCAGAGAAATGTGGGTAGAAGCGGCAGTTTCCTGTTTCGACCGTGGTCTGCGGCTAGGCCACTCGTTGGTGTGCCGATCGGTGTCGTCGGCGCACGGTAGGGGCGGGTTCTAATCTCCTTGCTCTCGCTTGTGGGATGAGTGCGCTTGCCGATGCCTCCCTGTCGCACCATATAACGCAGGTCGCCGGCTCACGTTCCCAGGATGACGGCGGTCGTCGGTGGCATACTGAAGGTCTGGAAAATGTTCGTCGTGCGTGGCATGTCGTTCGGTTGCCGACAAAGAGCTTTCATGGCAAGCGGAAAGCTCCGCAAGTCTTTTACTTTTCCCCTTGCTCTCCCCTTGGGCAGAGCTAAAGGTTTTTCAGACACACGCTTCGGGGTAGGAGAGATGTGTACGTGTGGGAAGGAGGAACGGTATGAACGATACTGTAGGATTGTCAATCGGTCGCTCACGGCTCGAATTAGTCGCGGGCGATATTGTGACCCAGCATGTTGATGTGATTGTGAATGCAGCGAACGAGCAGTTGCTACAGGGTGGTGGTGTGTGCGGCGCTATTTTCCGTGCTGCCGGTCCTGTTGAGCTCCAACAGGCCTGCGCTGCGGTGGCGCCGTGTCCAACCGGTGAAGCCCGGATCACACCAGGATTTGCGCTCAAGGCCCGCTACATTATTCACGCGGTCGGGCCGATCTTCCAACACTATCCACCAGAAGAGGCTGATCGATTGTTAATCAGTGCTTACCGCTCAAGTCTGGCCCTGGCTCGTCAGTATGGTCTGCAAAGCATTGCTTTTCCCAGTATCGCGACCGGTATTTATGGCTTTCCGGTTGATCGAGCCGCACCGCTGGTATTACGCGCAATAATCGATGATTTGCAAACGCATCAGACGCCAACGCTGGTGCGCATGGTGTTGTGGCACGATACGTTCCCGGTCTATCGCGATGCACTGATGCGGATTCGGGCTACAATGCAATCATAAGGGCGGGATCAATCTGTGTAGCGGCGATGGTAGTGCCAAACTCTTCCCCACGGTTGGCATGGTGCCAACGGATGCTGCGCGACTGAATTGTCGGCAAGCGGGTCGCTCTTTGGGCTGCTGAAGCGTAGCTTCAGCAGTCTACAACACCCTCACCTTGTGCAGGTCATCATCGTTCTAGCCGTGCACTTTTGCGGTGAAACCCGTGTTCCACTCGCCAAACGCAGGCGTCAGCGCGAGGAAGGCGGTGAACAGAGGGGGATTGGTGTGCCCCGCAGTCGGCATGATGCTACCGGGTGTTGAGTAACTGCATTGGTATGAGTGCATTTAGTACCTGCGTATCGTACAAGCCTTTAACTGGCGGTTTTAGGAGACGTAATACCATAGGCGCGGCTGCGCTATTTTCAGATTTGATAACAGTCGAGGCTGCAACCATTTGGTAAAACTTTCGTCAAATTGACAGAATGAATAAACATACTCGCTGTGATCTGGCCGGAAGGAGCAGATATATGCAGACTCGACTAACACGTAGCAGCACCGACCGTATGATTGGTGGCGTCTGTGGCGGATTAGCGCGCTATTTTGCAGTTGATCCGGTGATTGTTCGCCTGATCTTTGTGCTAGTCTTCTTCATTAATGGGATTAGCCTGCCAATCTACCTAGTCTTATGGTTGATTATGCCGAAGGACACACCATCTACTCCGGCCACACCGACTGCTGCTGGTGCGATGCCGGTAAACCAGGAGGTCTTTGTTAATCAGAGTCAAGTGAGCGGTCAGGCACGCGTTGGGTATGCACCTAATCCCTCGTATCGCTTTGACCCGCTTACTGGGCAGCCGATTGGTGGGCCGGCCACTGGCGAGACGATTCATCTTTCGCCACCGCCATCACGCCGTCGTAATTGGAGTTTGCTCGGTATGATTCTGATCGGGGTAGGTGGTATTATTCTACTGGAACAGTTGGGTGTCAACCTATCGCTGCTCTTCCCACTATTACTGATCGTTGCCGGGCTAGTTTTGTTGCGGCGGAGCCGCTGAGGGTGATGGTGATAAGGTAGGGACGGGTTTTACACCCGTCCCATCGTTGTGCAGAGGCTGGGTAGCCATCGTTGCGAATGTTCGCCGCCGTGTGTCTGGCCGTGCATCTGAAGGAACAGCGACTCCGGTTCAGAGCACACCAGCGAGGGCGGCAATGCCTATCGCGATAACAGCACCGCCTACTGAGCTGATCAAGTTGACCAGATCGTTGTCCATCCAGCGCCAGCCGCGGAGGAAGCGGTTAGGTGTTCCATCGCGGGCGATCCGCCGTTCGGTCTCACGTCCGTCGGGGTAGACATAAATAGCCTGTACCGTTGCGCCGAGCAGACTGTCAAACATTGCGCCGCCCAATCCACCGAGTATTCCTGCCACAATCATCCACCAGGGTAGGGGGGCACCGGGTAAAGCCAACCAACTGAAAAGAAACATAGTAATACCGATCAACAACCCACCTGCAGCGGCTGCCGTTGTGCCCATTAGCGTCACTCCGCCTGATGTTCCTGGTGGGACGGGTTGGCGAGTCGTAATCAGGCGTGGCTGATGCGGGCTTAACACCCCTAGCTCGGTTGCCCACGTGTCAGCGGTTACCGTTGCCATCAGACCGACAAATGCCGCCAGGAGGGCTGGAGGCTGATTACCCAACGCATACGCAACTGCACATAACGCACCCAGTCCACCATTGGCAATTGTCTGAAAAAAGTCGCGCCGTCCACCTTTAGCAAACTTTTCTGCTGCACGTCGTTCTTTAATCGATTCTTTGTAGTGTGAGAGGATACTGCTGCTGACGAAGAAGACGATGAGGGTCAGACCCCAGGGCCAACCGCCAAACCCAAACGTGAGTGTTCCAACCAGTATCGCACCCAACCAGCCACTTTCACTCAACGAACGCCGGGCAAAAGCAATCCCGCCGATCACAATGCTGAGCACGAACCCAAGACCGATCTGCATAAGGTCAATCATAGTCTCCCCCGACCCATTTGCCGGAGCGGTATAAAAAAGATCGCAGAGCACCTATAAGCAGGTACTCTGCGATTATACCAGAGATAGGGAGTTACAATGATTACGCAGCGGCGCGTGCTAAAACTGTCTGCCGCGTCTGTTTGGCAACACCACGCAATGCTGTTTCAAGATCGGAACCTAACATGTCTGCTACAGTCTTTTCAGGTACAAATGAGGCCATAGCACCGAGCAGGGGTTTCAGATCAATTCCCATCACCACCTGAACGTCTGTACCGTTGATTGCCGGACTGATTACCCAGCGTGTCTCAACAGGCAGAGGCGTGCGAACGGTAAACACAATCTCGCGGTTATCTTGCCACGTTAAGTCGCCTTCGCAGCGAATGGTTCCGAACAGGCCACCCATCGACATATGGGTGACAAGCTTTGCATGACGGGCAACATCGTCACGGTCGTGTAACTCGGTCTTCTGAACACGCGGCAAAATTTGGCCGATGAGAGATGGATCAGAAAGTGTAGTAAATACCTGCTCAGGGGTTACACCTTCAATGTGGCAGCGCCGTCCTACTTTAATCATGAGATTCTCCTATCTCTAGTTTGTTAATGCTTTGCACAGTCATCATACCATCTTTGCACAGCAATGTCAATAGTTTTATACATATCAGTTCTGCGAGCGATGATGTTCCTTGCAACTGGCTTGGTTCCTTCCATAGACGAATGAAATAAGAGGCAACCATCACTGATGGTAGGCGTTTCGTGGCAGTAATGGCCGTCACCGTGCCGGTACGAGCGGTTATTCAACGATCTTCATTCCACTACTGAAAAGTAGAGGAGGTACGGGGAGATGGCTCCTCTTCACAGTAGAGCAATGAAAACGCTGCAAACTCCTGTCCATCTTGAACACGGAAGAGGTTACAGCGAATGTATGTCTATAGACCGTGCTATGTGAATATCAATGTATGAGTGCAAACAGGTTGCACTCACTGCGGTGGATGATACTGATACAGGGGAGAGCATTCTGTATTTCTCTAACATATTAATCATACCACAGATCGGCGCGGCTGTCAAGGTTCCATTGGTTCAGAATCGGGGGTAGGAGCATGTTGCATTCCTTCGACCCAATACATTAGGCCTAACGCTATGAGACTCAGGACAGCAAAGCCGACCGCTAGCGGTGTTGTAGTGCCATTGTACGATTGGCCGATAACTGCGCTCAGTGCAATAGCGACAAAGGTGGAAAGCGAACTCACAACGGCTGCGCCAACACCGGCAATGTGGCCGAGCGGTTCCATTGCCAGGGCGTTTATATTGCCGAAAAGAATGCCCATACAGAAAAAGCATGGGATGAGATACGCCATCAACATCCATAGCTCCGGCTGTCCGTTGGTTACTAGTGTTGTACCGGCAAAGAGAATAGTCAGTCCACACAGTGCAAAGAGCGCCATCTTTACCGGCAGGTGCATTCCGTATCGCATTACCAGCCGTCCGTTGACGAACGAGGCCAGACCTATTGCCAGGGCATTGATGGCAAAGAATAGCGGAAAGCGTGGCCCCAGTGCATACTGGATTTGAAATATCTGCTGTGCTGAGGCGAGGTAAGCCTGAAGCATAGCTGCCACTGTTCCAGCCATCAGCGTATAACCGAGGGCAGTAGAATTGCGGATGACTTCGTGCAAGGCACGACTCATCCGCCTCACCGACAACGGCGCCCTTCGCTGCGGTGCGAGGGTCTCTGGCTGCCGTATCCCAAACCAGATCAGTGATACAACTCCTATCCCTAGCAGAAGGACGAAGATGGTTCGCCACGCGGCAACGAGTAGGATGGCCTGTCCCAATGCTGGGGCAATGATTGGTACCACGATGAATACGACCATCATAAATGACATCACCCGTGCCATTTCTCGCCCGGCAAAGCGGTCGCGGATCAGTGCGATAGAAACACCTCGCGGTCCGGCCACCCCCAATCCTTGCAGGAGACGCCCGGCTAACATCATGGGGAAATTGACCGCCAGAATCGTTAGTAACGAACCTAGCCCAAAAACAGCATACCCCAGGTAGATCGCCGGTTTGCGCCCGATACTGTCTGAAAGCGGGCCATATACTAGTTGACCTATCGCTAATCCTGCAAACACCATTGTGATCACCAGTTGGTTGGCGTTTGCGTGTGGCGAACCGAGGTCGGTGCCAATATCGGTTAGGGCAGGAAGCATTAAGTCGATGGATAGGGCAACCAGTGATGTCATGAGCGCCATCATTGCAATGAATTCGCCGATGTGTGGCCCGGAGTCTGGTTTAGGTGATGCCATAATCGAGAGTTCCTTTACTTTGCTTCTTTTTGAGCATTATCACGTTTGTTCGTGATTTTGACAAGTCAATCATTGGTTTGTCATTTGTCGTCAACCAAGATGAGGATAACGGGCATCACGTTGGCTTTTCGGCCATTGGCATACCTCAGCCCCACTGTGTGCCAACGAAACAGAAATGACTCCACTGCAAAAAGGTGATCTTTCCACCACAGAGACCACGGAGATCGCAGAGACTAAAGATAATTTTATCTTTTATTGAACATAGGGTTGTGACCATTGTTCTTCCATGCGCCCAATGGCCAAAAATGATCCTTTTATTCATACACGCTCTGTGTACTCTGTGTGCTACGTGGTGAGTTTTTGCAGTGCTCCCAGAAATGTTTTGGATGGACTCGAAGTCACTAGTATGGAAGGAGTACTCTGGTACAATCTTCACAGCCAGGTTTACACGACTAGACTCTGGAGTCTTATGTCAGCGATTGAAATTGTTCGTGCGCAACCGCACGATGCCGCAACGCTCAAGCTTATTGCGGTAGCAGCAAAAAGTCACTGGGGTTATCCCGAACATCTTATCGCCGAATGGGCAGCTTCACCGATTATCTCACCGATGGACATTGCCCATTCACCGGTCTACGTAGCTTATAACGCTCAGCAAGCGATTGGATGGTATCGGTTGCTTATAGATCGTTCACCTGCGATCCTTGAAGACCTCTGGGTTATGCCATCGTGGATCGGTCGCGGAATTGGACGAGCATTGTTCGAGCACGCTATTGCGTACTGTCATGCTCACGGTGTCACCCAGATGGAACTGGATGCCGATCCGAATGCTGTGGGTTTCTATCTGCGGATGGGTGGTCGGGTTATTGGCGAACGTATCTCGGAGTGGCAGCGACTGGTACCACGAATACGCTTTGATCTAGCGCCGTTGCGATAGCGTTCGCTCAGGTTGGGGTCGTCTTGGTCGGGATGGGCAGGTGTACCAGGAACCTTATGCGTCACGGCAAGGCAATGTTCTTCTCATTTCCCGAAAATCAGGTTGAGCAAGGGGCGTGTATGCGGCAATGGTTCCGGATCGGCGTACAGCCGTTCGAGATCGGCAAATGTATCAACATCGTACCACGGCGCAAGCAGGGTAGTACGCAGACCGAGTTGTTCGGCGATAGCCAGCGTATCGTGCAATACCGTGGGTGTACTCATAACAACGTTGGTGAACAGGGTCGGTATTGGTCGACGTAAGCCCACCAGATAGTAGCCGCCATCATCGGCTGGCCCTAACACCAGATCGTCGCCGTTCGTGAGGGCGGCAAAGGCCTCTTCAATGTATGCCCCAGGGAGTGTCGGGCTATCGCTTCCAATGATGACGATTGCCGGCGCGCCTTCGTCGAAGAGATCGGTGGTGATAGTAGCGAGTCTTGCGCTCAGATCAATACCACGCTGGGGACGGCGGGCAATGTCGGGGGCAAGTGCAGCAAAATAATCGCCGGCCGTGTCTGGGGTGTACGCAATGAGAGGGTGCACTGCCGGTATACGACGTAACAATTCGACCAGATCGTGCAAGAAGGCTGTATAAAGCATCACTGCCTGCTCTGGGGTCAGCGGTGGGCAAAGACGAGTTTTGACCCTCCCGACTTCAGGCCGGCGCGCCATCATCACAAGAACCGGCAAGCCATGGCGGCTCCCGTTAAGTAGCACATGAGAAGGACTCATCACAGTTGCTATTCTTCATCTCGTGCCACGAACAAAGATATTGGGCCAGGGTCGAAAGCGGGTGAAGAATAACTCACGGCGCTCTTGACCATTGGTATCGGTCACGATTCGATAGATCGAAATATCACGACCACCGCGTGCGACATCGGTCTGGCGCAACGTACCGCGTGGTAACGATGGATCATCAATGTACACCGGCTCACTTGGCGCTCGCACCTCGTTCGCAATGATTGGGCCTTCGATCCGCACCTCTCGCTGAGGACGGGTACCGTACAGTTGGACGACCAATACCTGCGCTTGCTCGTCAATACTGGTCTGCATCAACAGCCAGTGACCGGTGTCGTTCACGAATTTGAGGTCTTGTACGCCGGTGAAGATGGCCGCATCGAGGCCTTGACCATCGCCGTTAGGGCCGAGGCCAAAGCGGTCGTACCAACTGATGTAGAATGAATGCGCGTGACGTTCGGTTATCGGAAGGCCGGCCCAGAAAGCGGCCCGGAAAACCGTTGTACTTACCTGACACACTCCCCCGCCCCATTCGAGTTGGGTTCGATTGCCGATAATCGCGTAGCCCTCGACAAAACCATTTTCCGCGTTCACTTCACCTAACTGGCGGTTGAAAGAAAATTCTTCACCCGGTGCAATGAGTACACCATTCATGCGGGCGGCGCCGGCGCGAATGTTGGTAATCCGATACGGTGCTGAACCGGCAAAACTGCTGCGTCCTTCAGCCACTAGTTCGACAATGCCAAGATTATCGAGCGTTTCAGCGGTGATTTGCGGTTCGATCCGTTCAACCGGTAAGACGAGCGTGCGCGTTATCGGTGATGGTTGCATCAGGAGTTCGGCGATGGCTGTCACAGCATCGGCCTGGCGCAACCGTCGTCCTGCCTGACCTTCGGCAACAATACGCAGACCTCCATCGCTGAAACGCAGCCGTGGTTCAGCCGTTCCGGTATCGATGACTTGCGCTAATCCTTCCACTGCACGGGTCAAGCGTTCGCTGTGTACCTGGATTGTCAACTGACCATTAACGGGAGTCGCCTGGAGTAACTCAGCCAGACGTTCTGGTGTCCAGGTGATAGTCTGGTCTGCTACCTGTAGTTCGAGCGGGCTACGCAGTAACTGCGTGGCAATCTGTTGGGCAATCACCAGATCAGTATCATCGATCAGAGGCGCGAGCTGACGAGTACGCACCACGACGGTCTGGGGTTGCAATTGCCGGATCGCCAGCAGCACATCATTTGCTGTGGCATCGATCAACAGTTGTGTACCAGGCCGACTGGGTTGACCAACGACTCGGGCATCGGCCAGGCTAAGGACAGCGTCGGTCGGCATCTGCTCAATGTGCGGAGCCAGACCTAGTAAATAACGCTGAGTCTGGGCGAGATCGACCGTCAGGCGGGGTGTCAGATCGATACCTTCGCGCCAGAGCAGCCAGAGTTCATACGCACGAGTAAACGGATCGCCGCTGCGTCCAAGGGTAAAAGCGTTATTCACGAGCTGTTCAATATCGAAGGTGACCCCCAAATCGGTAAGGGTCGGTCGCCAGCTACGGTCACGAAACGTAAGGGTTACCGGTTGCTGTTCAAATGTACGATAGCGTTGGCGCAGCTCAATGATTAAATCGGCGCGCGAATAACCGCCAACCGATTCACCCCGTATCGAAACCCCCGGCAAGATGATGTCAGGGTAGATGACATCAACAGCGTAGATGACACCGAAGGGAAACGCGACAGCGCAAAAACTCACGATCACGAACCATACCCATAGTGGTGTACGTCGCCGGTGACGTACTGGTCGGCGCGTTCGCGGTCGTCGTGGCTCTTCCGAAGAACGTTCGTCGTCGGCAGGGGCGACGCCTTGCCTGACGCGGCGGCGATAGATAGGCCCGTATTCCTGATAGTAGCGATCGTTCGGCATAGGATTGTTTACACGGCTCGTTGTGAGACACGGCCATTGTACAAAATCCTGCTCATTACGACAAGTGACCAGTTTGACAATTTGCCGAGGTTGTTGTATATTTTCATCGGGCCTCTAGCTCAATTGGCAGAGCAGTTGACTCTTAATCAATCGGTTGTGGGTTCGAGTCCCACGGGGCCCACCACTATGACACCGGTGCAAAACCGGTGTTTTTGATTCAAGCAGTGACTTTGAACCGGGTTGCGCTGCACCTGGATGCACAATAAGACGCCGATGAGCAACTGCGCCACGGCGTCTCAATCTGTACAAACCGCTGTTCGGTGAGGTTCGTTCCTAATCAACCAGGGTCGCAATCGTTACGCCATCGCCACCGTCGCGACCACCGCTACTAAACGAGGCCACCAGCGGATGACTGGCAAGAAGTTCACGTACAACCTGTCGTAAGGCACCGGTACCTTTGCCGTGAATCAAACGGACTTGATGCAAACCGGCGAGATAAGCGTCGTTGAGATAGCGATCCAGGCGTGTACTTACTTCCGACGCCCGCCAGCCTCGTATGTCAAAGGTCATCGATACGTCGGTCGGCACGGGAAGCTGAACGTCTCGCTGCGATGGCGTAAAGCGTTGATCAGTTGCAGACTGTCCCTTGGCAGGTTTCAATTCGTTGCAGTTGACGGTCATGCGGAAGCCGCCTACCTGCACGGTAGCCGTATTGTCTTCCTCGTCGATGGCAACGATCTCGCCGCTTAGCCCGATTGAAGTGACATGTACGACATCGCCAACGCGAAGTGGTCGTTCGGTTAGCGGTGGCGCTACTGGCGTTGCCTGCTGATGCAGGTGATCTATCGCCTTCTGCGCCTGCTCAGCCGTGGCCGCCAGCCGTTTCTCTGCCTCTTCCAGCCACTGACGTGACAGGTTTACGGTACGGAACTCTTCGCGTAACCGCCGTAATTGCTGTCGTACCTCGCGCAGTTCAGCTTCAATCTCTTGACGTACAGCAGCGAGTGCCGCTTCGCGTTCAGCAGCAAAGGCCTGTTGTTCAGCAGCCAACCGATCACGATAGCGCTCGGCGTCGATCCGTAACTCTTCGGCGCGTTGCAGTGCGGCAGCAGTAGCGGCCCGTTCACGCTGGATCCCGGCCAGCAAGTCTTCAACCTGTGCCTCTTTGCGATCAATGTATGACCGAGCCTGTTCAATGAGTACCGGGTCTAGCCCTAAACGTGCTGCAATTGCCAGCGCGTTTGAACGACCAGGGATGCCGATGTTCAAGCGATAGGTGGGTGCTAGGGTTTCGACATCAAACTCAACCGAGGCGTTCTGAACGCCCGGCGTGGTATACGCAAAGGCCTTTAATTCGGCATAGTGTGTGGTTGCAATGCCCAACACACCTAATTCGAGAAGGCGGCCAATGATCGCTCGCGCCAGAGCAGCACCTTCAACCGGATCGGTACCGGCGCCTAGCTCATCGAAGAGCACCAGTGCTGCTGGTCGATGACTCTCGAACAGTTGATGATCGTCACTGATGACCGTTTCCTGTTGGGCAGCCGCCAATGTGTTCAGCACACGAATGATATTTGCCATATGCGACGAGAAGGTACTAAGACTCTGTTCGATGCTCTGCTCGTCGCCAATGTCGGCAAAAATGTATTGAAAGACCGGCAACCGTGACGGTTGCGCCGCAGGTATCTGCATACCGGCTTGTGCCATGAGCGCCAGCAAGCCGGTTGTCTTCAGTGCCACGGTTTTCCCACCGGTATTAGGGCCGGTAATCAGCAACAATGAGAACTCACCTCCCAGCCAGAGATCGATTGGTACGACCTTCTCAGCGGGGAGCAATGGATGGCGGGCGCCGGTTAGGTACAACGGCGGCTCGGTAGATGGTGGATTATCGGGTCGCCAGTCTACGATCTGCGGGGCAGTACTGTTCGTAGCAATCGCATAACGAGCCAATGCAAAAGCCAGATCAATCTTTGCCAGCGTATCAACTGTGCTACTAATCAAACTGGCTGCTGCACCAACCTGCTCTGATAAAGTCGCCAGGATACGCTGCACCTCTTCGGCTTCAGCCGACTGTAATTCACGCCAGCGGTTATTCAATTCAACAATAGCTAGTGGCTCGATGTAGAGCGTAGCCCCCGACCCCGACTGATCGTGTACCAGGCCGCGTACTTCACGGCGATGGCTGGCCTTCACCGGAATCACATAGCGACCATTGCGTACCGTGATAATTGGTTCCTGAAGCGCACTGGCCAGGGCACTGGAATGGATCATACTTTGCAGCCGCTCTTGCAAACGGTTAAAAGCGACGCGGACTTCCTGGCGTAACCGAGCAAGCGTAGGGCTGGCGCTATCCACAACCTGACCATCCTCGTCGATAGCGCGCTCAATCGCGTCGATCAACGATGGCAATGGCGGTAGGGTGTGAGCCAGATCGATCAGAAGGGGAAAGCGTGCATCGAGGCGACTTAACCGTTGACGGATCAACGCTGCACTCTGCAAGGTTGTTGCCACTTCACGCAGGGTTGTTCCGTCAAGAATACCGCCACGGGCAGCGTGAAGTGCTGCCCGTCGCACATCGCGGGCACCACCAATGCTCAACTCTGGCCACTCTTCTAGCAACAAACGGGCCTCAGCCGTAAGCGCCTGCCGTCGGCGGACTTCAGCCAGATCGGTGGCCGGAGTCAGACTTAAGGCCAGTTCACGCGAGGCCGAAAAAGCGGTATATTGCGCTAGACGGTTGCGTATAACGTCGAATTCAAGTGTGATGAGCGTAGATTCCGGGATCGACATACCAACACTCGTACCTGTAAGATGTTGTTCCGCTTCCAGACTAAACCGATAGCGGATGTCTGCCATCGGGCTACAGGTGGATCATTGAACTTGAAAGATGATACGTGCGGCGTCGGGCAAGAAAGGATCGATGAGTTCATACAGACCGGGTAAGACAGCGTTGGCAAAGAAGCGCAACATGAGTGATGTGCCGATTTGTCCGCCTAGCCATCGTGTAATCGGGTAGTCAATATTGGCAAAACCACGCACAATAAACAGATTCCAGAGCAGTACTGCCGATAATCCCAGAATCATGCCGCCGATAATGACACCCAATGCTGTACCAACGATGCGGTCTACCATTTCGAGATGGTGTGGCGTATGTACATACCGAAAACTATATACACCGACCCATGTCAGCACGATAAAACTGAATAGATGGATGAGGGCAAAGGCAACGTACTGACTGACGAAACGCTGTCCACCCAGTTCACGGACGAAGATGTCGGCCAGACTTTGATAGTAGAGGCTGGCTAACACGGTACCGAGGTAGAACGCGAGAATAACAATGATTAGTCGGATCGTGCCCTGAAAGAATCCTACGGCCAATGCGCCGAAGAAGAGCACAACAAAAAGGAGATCGATGACGTTCATGTTAATTTCTCCCGGCGCTCATACTAGTTGCCAGTTTTTCAGTATAAGCCTGCAAGCCGATTATAGCATATCGTTCTGACAGGGATGAGCCGTCGCATATCGTCGTTGTGCTTTCGTTGCTGAATGCCTGTTGGCAGCAGCCTTTTGTGAAATGAGGTTTCATGTATGACCGGCACCAATCCTACAATCGTGACAGCAACCTCTGGTGTGCAGATTGCGCCCGCCGAGACCACACAGACTACCGTATCACCCCAACCACTATCACCCTCCGAAGTGCAGCGAGGTTTACTCCTGTCGATCTGAGAAGGAGCAGTTGCGAATATCCACATCAGCATTACCGGTTTAATTGGTGGAAGCGTCTTCCTGAGTGGGTTTGCCCTTTTGTTGGGAGCCAACAATTTTCAGATCGGTCTGCTGGGGGCTTTGCCGTTTATCGGTCAATATGATGCAGTTTCTCAGCGCATACCTTGAAGTCCGTTTTGTGAGTCGGCGGGCAATTGTGCTTTTTTCGGCACTGGCCGGTCGATCAATCTGGGCGTTGCTGCTCTGTCTGTCATTTACCGGTTGGTCGGTGGAATGGCAGCTTGCAGTGTTCTTCATCGCCTTGGGTTGTTCTTACGGGCTGAACGGCATGGCCGGGAATGCCTGGCTAAATCGGATGAGCGATCTGGTGCCGCCGGATCGACGAGGACGCTATTTTGGCCTGCGCAATACTGTGGCAGGAATCAGTGCGATGGCGAGCGTCTACTGCGCAGGGTTGATCCTGGATTATTTTCGTGTTCAGGGTACCGCCGCCCAAGGGTATGCCGTGATCTTCGGGATTGCCGTATTGGCCGCTTTTGGTGCAGCGCTGTTTATTGCACGTCAACCTGAACCGCCGCTCACTCCGGTTCGCTGGAGTGGCATCGGCTCGTTCCTGTTTGATCCGCTCCGTGACACGGCATTTCGGCGTTTTACCCTCATGGCTACTGGTTGGTCGTTGGTGACCGGAATCGCGTTCCCTTTCTTTAACGTCTACAGTTTGACAACGCTTCAGCTTGATTTCTCACTGCTGGCATTGACCGGAATCGTGACCAGTGCGGTTGCGCTCGTTTTTTCACCGCTTGTCGGGTGGTTGATGGATCGCTACGGGTACCGACGGGTCGTCACTGCTTGTGTGTTGGGGACGGTGCCGCTACCGTTGGGATGGGTTCTCTCGACGCCAGATAACATTGTGCCGCTCTGGTTCACTTCAGTCTTTTCCGGAGTCTTCTGGCCGGGAATCAGTCAGGGCTTGAGTAATCTGCTTATGGCACGAGCGCCGGTTACTCAACGTGGGGTTGCTGTGGTGATCTTCAGCCTCCTCACCGGCTTGGGGACACTCATCGCTGCACTGGTTGGTGGTGTGTTGGGGCAGGTAATGACCGGTACGTTGCTCAGTGTGGGGCCACTATTGATAAAGGACCTGGCGATCTTGTTTGTTGGCACAATGCTCGGTCGCATTGTGATGGTGGGCGCCTTCTGGAGGACTTTGGCTGACAACGAGTAGCCGCTGAAGTTCACTTCGTACCGTCGCCGGGATTTGTGCAACGTGCTCAGCTTTGGGTTAGGTACGATGACCGAATTGCTCACAAATGACGTGAAACCGACGAGCATCACATATTTGCCGGTGATGCTCTCTACCCACACTGTTGCCCTAGCCGCAAGTGCCTTCGATCTGCGACTTGCAGTGTGTGGGGAAAACTGTTGTCTGACGTGGCAAAGAGCGTTAGGGAATCTAAGAGCCTGATCAAAAAACCCAGCTTTCTCATCGGGCATGTCCCATGCCCGTGCGACCACTGCGTGAGGGTGTCGATCTACCCCCTTCCTCTCCCCTTGTGGGAGAGGAAGGGGGCTAGGGGGGATGGTGAGGGGGGCCAACTATGCTTCGGGTTGGGCTGGTTTCAACTTACGACCTATAAAGGGCAGGCGGGCAATCAACTTACTCAACGCCTCTTTAATGATCGTCAGATCGTCGTCAGGTAGGGCACGAAACGCCAACACCAGACCGATATACACGGCTGCACCTAACGGTACGGCCAGGAAGAAGAACGTCGAATCGCGTAGCCACCAGATGGCAAGCAACATCCCTGCTCCGGCTAGACTGGTGAGCACCCCTACGCGCCAGTTCTGGGCACCGAGCGTTCCTCTTGGCAGCACTCTAATGGCTGCGATTAAAATTCCCAATTCAGTAATCGTGTAAGCCAGGGCGCCACCTAATGCACCATTCGCAAATGCCTGATTGGTCCAAGGTACCAGGATAGCATCGAGAGGAAGCGTTGCAACCGTGGCAGCAATCATAATGATGTTGAGCGCCGCAGTGCGATCGGCTGCAATCAACAACTGGCTTAGAACGGTGTTCAGATAGGTACAGATCAAGACGATCCCTAACACTGCCAGGACGACGCCGGTGGGGCGAAAGGCTTCACCGTACAGCAATAACGCAACCGGCTCGGCAACCGCAACTAATCCTAGCCCAATCGGCATGCTTAGCGCCAGCATAATATTAAAAATCGGCCGTGCGGCCATTGCCAGATGATCTTGACCAGCCGCAAAGCGACGGGTCAGTGTAGGGAAAATCACGGTCCCAATTGCCATCGGAAAGAACATTAATGTGCCGAAGAGATTAACGGCTGTACCATACCAGCCAACTGCTTCAGTAGAGGCGAACATCGCGATGAATAAACGGTCAATCTGTTGATAAACCATCAGCGTTAGTGCAGTGACCAGATACTGTTTTGATACATTGAGCATCTGGCCGGCTGCTCCCAGATCAATACTCCAGCGTGGTCGATGTTGACGGAAGAGAAAGAAGGCATCACCCACGAAGGCAACCAGCGCCGCCAGTACATTCGCCCATCCGATCCAGATCACATCGAAACCGGTAAACAGGAGAGCGAGGCTCACAACTGTCAGCACCATTTTGCTCAAAACAGTGACCAGCGATACATAATGAACCTGTTCGAGTCCATTGAGGGTAGCGATGAGGCCGCCACTCAGAACCGAAAAGAGGGTCATCAATCCAATGATCCAGATCAATGCGGTTTGCGTGGGGTCGGCATTGACGGCAAACAGGTCGTAGCCAAACACGGCTAGACAGCCAAGGAGCCAAAGACCGATCCGTACTACCAAACTGGTACCGACTAGTGCACCGGTGCGCTGTGGCTCACGGGCAACTGCTTTGGTTAGGTAGGTATCCATACCGAAGGTGATCAATACACCGACAATCATCCAGATGGAGAAGGCAATCGAAAGCTGTCCGATTGCCAGTGGTCCCAGGATACGCGGTTGGAAAATTGCAACCACGAATGCCATTGCCCATGTCAACAATTGGGCAGCCATCATGGCGCCGGCATTACGCGCTATCCGTGCCCCACTAATTGGCGAAGGCGGCGGCGTATTGGTCGAGACCTCGCTAGTCACGGTACAACTCCCTTGTGTGATCGATCGGTGTTACTCAGTCGGTATGGTGCGATATAACAACACGTTTCCCGATCAAGCTGATAGTCAAGGCTTTTGCGTAAGCCAACGAACGGGTAATAAAGCTGATCAAGACCGAGCAAAACTTTATCGCGGCGATGCCATTTGAAGACGCCTGAAGCAATCTGGCGTAATCCCTGACTAAACAACCACTCAGTCAGGATTACTATTCCACCGAGATCGCCGCAGCGCATATATTTGCCTGCAACTGCGCCAGCACCGATACCGTAGGCGCGAAAGCTGCGGCGAGCGCTGTGCCAGCTCTGCCAGTGGTAATGGTATACAATCGCGTGTGGTGTGAAGACAATCGTACCTCCGGCCTTCAAGGCGCGATACCCCAAATCACGCTCCTCCCAGGCACCGAGCGGTGCACCGGCACCGATCAGTTCATCAAAACCACCGAGCCGCTCAAAGGCTTCACGGCGTGCACCCATATTATGACCATGACCAAATCCTAAATTGAATCGGTTGTGATGAAATATTCGGCGAGAACCATCACAGGTGCCTAATACAATTTCATCAGGATTCGGCAAATGTGGCCCCGGCAAGACAGCGCCGAAAGCCAGCCAGATTTGCTCGTTCTGTAACTCTGTGATCAGGGCACTGATCCAGTTGGAATCAAGGACACAATCATCATTGGTAAACAGAATGTACGGTGCATTGCCCATTGCTGCACCAGCATTGCGGGTTGCCGAGATACCGCGTACCGGTCGTCGAATATATCGGATCCGGCTGTCAATTTCAACATGGTTCCGTACACATTGCTCGGTCGTGTCATCTTCACTCTGATCGAGCACCCACAGCGTGAAGTGGGGATAAGTATTCTGACGGAGACTGGTGATGGTGGCATCTATAGCCGTACCACGTCCATACGTTGAGATGACAATATCAACTGTTGGCGTATTCATACATTTGCTGCCCACCTGCTCGGTACCCGTATTGACGGAGGCAGTGTACGCCTGGAAGTTAACACTTCGCTGAATGTATGGCTATCTGGAGTTAACGAGAACGTCACGTGCTGTTTTCTGTCGTTCCAGGTGATACGTTTCCTCGTCTCACGCCACCGAATATACCGAAGCTACGTTCCATGCCGTGAGGACTCCTGGTGGAGCAAGCGATCAACTTCGTTGACCAGGTCATCCGAATCGACCGGCTTAGTAAGGAAGGCATTTACCCCCACACCTGCTGCCTTCACCTCGTCTTGTTCTTTAACGCTCCCGGTAATCATTATGATCGGCAAGTGGGTATAACGTTCGTCAGTCCGGATTGCTCGTACCAGCTCAATGCCATCCATACGAGGCATAGTTAGATCGGTCACAACCAGATCAACTGTATGGGTATGAAGACGGCTTAACGCTTGTTCACCGTCGATGGCGGTAATAACCGTATAGCCGTGTTGTTCAAGCACAAAACTCATGAGTCGATGCGTAGGTGCATAGTCATCGACAATCATAATCGTTGTCATAATTATTGACTCCCGAATTTCAGATGCTTCACCAGGTGCCAGTAGTTTCCATCGGAACGCGCTGTATATGTTACGCGATCCATCAAGTGGCGAATTAAGAAGAGGCCATAGCCGTGTATCTGGGCCTCGCTTAGATTTGGTTGTGGCACCAGTTCTGGATCAAACGGTTCACCATTATCGTGCAGCTCAATTTCCAGGCAAGGTGGTTGTGGATGGAACGTAAGGGTTACTTTAATCCGGTCTTCATTACGCTGACGATTGCGATAGGCATGGCTGACAATATTTGTACAGACTTCATGCGCTGCCAATTGTATGTTGTAGACCAGAGTTTCATTCGGTGCACCTGCCTGCCGTAACAATTCGGCTATCGTTTCACTCAGTAAATGCAGGTAGGCATAGCGGGCCGGCAGATCGAGCCGGATCACTTCACTGTGTTGCAGGCTCACGTTGCGGCTCCTTTGATCACGATAATGGTCTGATCATCGTCTTGCGGATGACCGGCGCTAAACTGATCAATTGCATGAAATAGCCCATCAGCGATTGCTTGTGCTGATTGTTCGGCCAGGGTGTCTACTGCGTGTAATAAACGATCTATCCCAAACATCTCGTCTTCACCATTGCGCGCCTCATGGAAGCCATCAGTAGCGACGATAAGAAGATCACCTGGCTGCATTGCTAGATGACGGTTTTGAAAATTGTTGACAGGCAGGATACCTATTGCGGTGTTGTCAGCTAACAGCAAAGTTGCGTTACCGTTGGCTGGTCGATAGATCACGGGTGCATGGCCAGCGTTGGCATAGACAATTTCACGATTCCTGTCATCGTACATACCAACAAAGACCGTTGCAAAGACACCGATCCGTGTGAAGTCGTTATAAAGGTCCTCGCTCGATTGACGCATCACAGATGCTGGCGTCGGTGACGGCATGAACTGCGCTTTGCTATGCAGGGCAGTGCGCGTCATCGACATCAGTAATGCTGCCGATACGCCTTTCCCGCTTAGATCACCAATCGTAAAGATAAATGGATGGTTGGGTGTCTGAATGAAATCAAAAAAATCACCGCCAACCTGCAACGCCGGACGCGAGCAGGCGTAGATATCCAATCCTGGGATGACGGGTAAGGTGCGTGGCAAGAGATCAGTTTGTACCCGTCGTGCCAGATCCATTTCGCTGCGTAACCGGGTCTGCTCGATCATCTCTTGGTAGAGCAAGATGCGTTCGATCTGGGCGCTGGCATGGTCGGTAATCGCTCGACCCAATTTCAGCTCTGGTGTCCCGAATCCTTCAACCCGATCAAGGATCCCCAGACAAGCCATGATTGTGCCACGGACCCGAATCGGTAACAACAAGAGATTTCTGATTCCTGGCGGCCATCGTATGTCACCCTCTTCTTTGCTAATGATCAGTGGGCGATCTTCCGTTTGGAGCTGCCAGTACAAGCGCCAGATAGTCTCATGACTCAATAGACAATCAGGAGAGTGTACAACCAACGGTTCACTCCCATTTGTTGATATGTATGTAGCAAAAGCCGCCTTGCCCTTTAGCATCCGTAACGCCTCGTTCACGACTGCTTGCAGGGTCTCGCGGATGGTTACCAGATCACGCATGGCTTGGGTTAAGCGATACAGTGCCAACTGCTGATCTTGACTGGTCACCAGATCGGCGGTCATGCATTGCAACTCATATTCGAGCTGCACAATATAGCTGATCAATGCGGCTTCTGCCTGGAGCCGTTGTCGCGCTGCTTCGTTACGCAAGCCGGTCAGGCGCAACTCGCCAACCACTTCATCGTAACGATAGATGGCAGCCGTTAAATCAGGTGTGAGGAGACGCTGTCCCGCCGGCCAGCAGGCTAACGGCCGACCGTGCTCGTAGATGCCGAAGGTCTGCGCGCCATGGGCCAGCCAGGCCTCAGCAAGTGCCTGAAAGCGAGGATATTGTGAGCTTAGCACCGCGACCAGCATAGTTTGTTTCTCAGGCATTTAAAACAGCTAAGGCATGATCGGCGTCCACAAAGATGTTGAAGGCTTTGTCAAGCCGAGTTAATTCAAAAATCATCAAGACCGGACGGCGTAGTCCGCACAGGGCAAATGCGCCCTGGCCTTGTTGACATCGCTTCATCGCCGATACCAGCGTCGCCAGCGCTGTTGAATCAACAAAGGTGGTTTCTGAAAGATCAACCAGTACCCGTGCACCAGGTGCCGCCGTTGCCTGTTCTAGCCATTGTTGAACGGCAGGGGCAGTATTGGCGTCGAACCGTCCTTCTATTGCGAGCACAGCCACATTCCCGACTGTTCGTGGCTTCATTTCCATATTAAAAACCTCCTCTAGTGCAAGCAGTGGGTGATCGCTTATGGCAGCTTTCCTTATCCGCCGGATGGCGGCGAAAGATCAACGCTCAGCGATTGACCGACAGGTTTGTTGTTTTGCCTAATCCGGCGTAACCAGGCTAACGGTGTACGTAGCAATAGGCTGAGGTCGCTTCGCCACGATCGGGTTGCACTATAGTATACATCGGCAATGATAACGGCATCGAGATTGCCAGAGGAATCCTGAATGTACCACAAGCCTGTGACACCGGGGGGAACCTCGTGGCGTCGTTGTTGCCATTCTTCCTGCAAGAGGGCTGCTTCGTTGGGCGTGAGTGGTTTGACCCCTACGAGTTGTAGATCACCACGCAGTACGCTGAATAACTCTGGCAAACGGTGAAATTCATACGCTTCCAGCCATCTCCCAAACCACAGGTAGCGTCCATCAGCGTGACGTGTTCGCCAACGCCAAAGGGTTAGTGGCCGTAATGTTGTTTGACCGTTCGATAGCAGTATACGCTCGCCAATTCGTGGTAACCCGATGAGGGGGCGCCCACCACTGGCAATGGTAGCGAGGATTCCGGTGAGTATGAGCAGGGGGCTTAGCAGGATCAACAATACCAGTGCCCCCATCCGGTTGAAGAGACTAGCAACCCTACTAACACTAGCCGTTACCGCCGATACCCGTCCGATCAAGAACGTATCGACGATGACCGTCTGCTCAGCCGTGATCGGATCAACGATGACACCAGGATAGACGATCCGCTGATTGATGTTGACCAGTTGACCAACATACGTGTCGGCCCAGATCGTACTGGCAGTGACCGTGGCCTCATCATCGATCATACATCCGGCGCCGATGACCGTGCCCGGTCCCAGTTCGGCATCACGCCCGATCCAGCAGTTATCGCCGATGTACAGCGGTGGGGCAATCCGAACACTAGGATGGATCGAGTCGTTGCGGCCGACCCAAATCCCTGGTGCAATTTTACGCCCGCTAATTGAGGGGTAGCGTACTGTCTCACGCGGGCCTGCGGTGATGGTCGAATCGGTGGCGCGATAGGCACTATAGAGGAACACCTGCTGCGCCGCGTAATAATCGGCAAGTGTTGTCAGTGGATTCCAGTAGCCACTGAAGGTAAAGTTCTGTACCGGGAATTGTTGAGCGATAAGTTGAGGGATCAGGTCGGTAGCAATGCAACAGCGGCTTCGTAGCGGAATCTGGGCGAGAATTGACGGCTCAACAATGTATGCACCTGTCAATGCTACGACATCGGCTGAGGCTGGTTGCGATATTACTTCTCTAATCCGCCCATCTGTATCAACAATCGCATATGGAGTGAGCTGATGCTCATGCGGTTCGTGGGTGATGACGGTCAGTGTTGAACCGTGACGTTGATGATGATCGAGCGCTGCCTCAATCGAGAGGTCGATAATCGCATTTCCGGGTAATACCAGACACGTTTCCTGAATCAACGGCGCTGCCCAGCGTAGTGCCCCACCATCAGCCCAGGCCTCATTCAACGATACGTATTCAATCTCAACCCCCCAACGTTTCCCGCTGCCAAACGTTGCTGTGATGGGTGCAGTCTGTTCGTGTAACGCGACAAGAATGCGCTTAATACCGGCACGGGCCAGAATTTCAATCGTGGTTGTCATGACCGGTCGGTCGACAATCGGCAGTAAAACATCGGGCAAGACATCGGTTAATGGTGGTAACCGGCGATCTTCAGCAGTTGCGATGAGAAAGGCAATGGTCATCGCCTCAGTCTCCTTCAGCAGTCACAGGGTTCTTGTGGAGTGGCGCCGTTGTTGCGGCTGTTATATCGGGAAAGATCGATAGTACCTGATCGAGACGTACCAACTGGATCGTTCGTAGCACGTCGTGGTTGCAACCGGCAATTCGCAATGAGCTGTTGTGTTCGCGAGCCAGACGGTCGAGTTTGACCAGAGCAGCCATCCCGGCGCTGGCCATAAATGTCGTTCCAGTGCAGTCGATGACGAGCAGCTTACCCTGTTTGATCACCTCGCTCGCCTGAGTTAAAAAAGAATCTGCTGTTGCTGCATCGAACAGACGCGGGGCAGGAATGATCGTCCAGCCGTGAATTGTTGTAGACGACGTGGTGGAGACCGGTGTTGACTGCTCGATACGTTGGGTGATCGCGGTGAGATCGGGGAATCGTTCAAAGAACCGATCTAGTTTCAGTAAATCAAGGAGGTGCAAAATCGGTTCTTGCACGTTGAGCAAGAAGATGTCGCCACCATTCGAGCGTGCGCGCTTGGCTAATCCTACCAGCGCACCTAGTGCTGAACTGTCGAGAAACTGGGTCATACTCAGATCAAGTATCACATACTGATGAGTAGCCAGTAGACGATACGCTTCCTGGGTAAATGGTTCGAGATTGCTGACATCAAGCCGATTCCCAACGGTCAGCACCGGCCAGGGGAATGGAGGTGGAGGTGGTACAGGTGCGATGTCTGCCGATTCCGACGTAGACGTGATGGGAACCATGCTCAGTGCACTTCCTCGTTGCATTGCCCACCACTGGCGGAAGAAGAAATAGCCGAAATACACAAAATCATGGACGTATCGTTTCCACAAACGACGCGGTTCCTGAATCAGGCGATACACCCATTCCAAACCACTACGTTGCATCCAGAGCGGCGCCCGTTTGGTGACACCTACAATCATATCGAATGTACCGCCAACCCCAATTGCGATCGGTACACGCAACTCGTGGGCGTACATCCGAATCCATTTCTCTTGTTTGGGATTACCGAATGCTACCAGCAAAATATCAGGTTTGGCTGCCTTGACCGTTTCTACCACCGAGCGATCCATTTCCAGTACCGAGCTAGGTGGTGGTGATAACACACCGGCAACGCGCAGACCCGGGTAACGTTCTTGTAAAATCGCCGCAGCTTTCGCCGCAACACCCTCGCGGGCGCCGAGAAAGAAGATGGAATAGCCACGCTGGGCGGCTCGTTCGGCCAGCGCCGGTACCATATCGGCGCCGGTTACGCGACCGGGCAGTGGCCCGCCCAATAGTCGTGATGCCCAGACCAACGGCATACCATCGGCAGTCGCCATATCGGCCTCTTGTAAAATACGACGTAGCTCTGGATCATGCAGCGCGTTCACGACAAAATCGGCATTCACCGTCGCAATTTGATGGAGGCGACCGGTAGCCCGTCCTTCGGCAATAAACTCATCACACCGATCCAGCGCTTCGGCCATCGTTAGGTTGTCAATTGGTACACCTAGTATCACCAGAAGTTTGCGCATGATTGTATTCTCTCAGTAGGCGCCACGACCAAGGAGTACTGCCGGAATGGTACGTAACAAAATTTCAATATCCTTCCAGATACTTTGTTCAGCGATATACTGCAAATCAAGTTCAACCCAGCGCTTAAAATCAAGATCACTGCGTCCGGATACCTGTTGTAAGCCGGTGATGCCGGGAATGGCATGGAGCCGTCCGATCTGCTCGTAAGTGTATTTTGCTACCTCGCTGGGCAAGGCCGGGCGTGGACCCACCAGGCTCATCTCACCTTTCAATACGTTAAAGAGCTGAGGGAGTTCATCGATACTAAGCTTGCGAATAACCCGGCCAACCCGTGTAACACGGGGATCGCGTTTCATCTTAAAGACCGGTCCATCGGCTTCATTTTGAGCTTGTAGTTCACGCAGCCGTTGTTCAGCATCGACGTACATCGAGCGGAATTTGTAGCAATAAAAATGTTCACCGTCCTTACCAACCCGTACCTGCTTAAAGATGACCGGCCCCGGCGATTCGAGTTTGATGAGGATTGCGGTGATCAGCATAATCGGCGCAGTTAAAATGATAGCAATAATTGCCACTGTAACATCTAACACGCGCTTGAGGCTCGACATCAGCTTGGTACGTATGACCCACCACGATAAGGCTAGACGTAGGCGTTGATTGGCACGGGTACGCTGAAAGCGGCGTTCGGCAAAGATAGCAACCATGCGTTGACTTTTCACATCAGGATTCACTTGAGTCGATTTCGGAGCACTCATGGAAATCACCTCTCTGAGTCTACATTCGCTAACACTATACACTATCGTGCGAACAAAATCCTTACAGTGGGCTGAAAAAGCGTGAAGAATATGTCACTCCCGAAATCGTCCTCACAGAGATAAACGCAGGTGTATCCATTATTATATGCACAAACATACGATGGGTAGTTGCTCACTTAGTGCCTATCTGAATCCCGCCTCATGGTTCAACGGATGGAACCCATTATATGGATGGACGGGACAGCGCCGCTGCGCCCCGATCGATCTTCATTCTGCGGCAGGATATTTCGGATAGGCCCCTAATCTATAGCTACGCGGTAATAACGATAACAGCGAAAGATGATTCCTGGCGCGGTACTCACTATGCGGGCCGGAGGCCCGCGTACCCAGCGCACCCGGCGTACCCAGCGTACCCG
>Ga0197142_1000700_pt1 | contig 31067 bp, 47 predicted proteins | sample GBS60_MetaG_FD_148614 | JGI IMG/M metagenome (GOLD analysis project Ga0197142, IMG submission 148614) | Sediment microbial communities from Great Boiling Springs, Gerlach, Nevada, United States - GBS 60_MetaG | ecosystem: Environmental > Aquatic > Thermal springs > Hot (42-90C) > Sediment...
AGTCCTCTAATTTGATTGGTGTTAATTCTTTCCAGTTTCCGTTTATATCCCGAACTTCAACTCTTTCTACATCAAAAGCCGTAGACGGCAATTCATAACTACTTTGATTATTTACCAGTGTTCTTTCTGCTATGTTAAAAGTAGAATGATTTTTATCATCAAAATTCCAAGAATTAGAAAATCGCCAAGCATCTAAAGCAAGTTCTCTTAAAACTTTATTTGTGATTCTTGCAATATCAGCCGTAGTTAAAGAAGCACTATCAGTCCCAGTTAAATACCAAACATCCTGGCAAATTCCTGTTTTGTTTGTAGTATCGTTGAATTGCATAATATAAAAAGCCGACGAGTTGATGCTCGTCGGCATTCTTTAATTTAAATTATAATTTTGAATTTTAAAAAGTCAAGATTTAAAAAATATAAATCTTATATCTTCTTTTTTGTCGTCTTCCTCTATTTCAAATTTTTTAACTCCAAGTTTTTTAATCCAATCTTCAACTCTTTCTCTGCTTATATTTTCATAATGATTATCTTCACCGACAAATTCATAGTGCGGTGCTCTATTTACGTTTGCGGCAGTTCCTATAAAAATTCCTCCTTTTTTAAGCAATTTCCAAGCATTTTCAATTGATAAATCAGCGTATTTATCGTGTTCAAGCATTTCAGTTGTAATAACAACATCAAATTTATTTTTAGATTTAAATTCGTGAGCATTAGAAACAACATCTACTCCATTCCCCGCTTGCCTGTCTACGCCAATATATTCGCAATTTTCAAAAAATTGTCTCGGCGTTCCGTTGATATTCAAACTTCCCAATTCTAAAACTCTTATGCCTCTAAATTTTTCTGGATATTTTTCTTTTGTTCTTTGTAAAAAATTTAAAACTTCTTGGTGCATATTATAAAAAATGTTTAATCGCTTTAACCCATTTTTTTATATGATCTCTATACTGCCAATTATCTTTAATATAATCATAAGCATTTTGTCCAATTCTTTCTCTTTCTTGTTTATTTTCTATTAAATAAGAAAGTTTTTCAAACCATTCATCTGTATCTGAAGCTATTAAACCAGTTTTATTATCCTGAACCGTTTTAATGCCATCAATTGTTTCCACGTACGTGTAAACATTAGAAACAACGGTTGGTATTTTATACATTGAATATTCCATCCATTTAATATGAGATTTACATTTATTAAATTCATTATCAACAAGCGGAGCAATTCCTATATCAAAATTTTGTTTAGCTAAATATTCAGGATACCAAATAAAAGCTGGGGTTCCTAATCCAATTTTTACTCTATAAGCGTTTCTGCTAAATTTGTTTTTAAATTCTTCTTGTTTTTCTTTAGCAATAGAACCAATTAAATGAAATCTAACATTTTTATATTTTTCTAAAATTTTATTCATTGCTGGGATAACAAGTTCTAAATCATCATCGTGAGTTATAGACCCAGCATAACCAATTATAATTTTATCATTATGTTTTTGTGTCGGATAAAGCCAGTCTAAATAATCATTGCAATTAGGCAAAACAAAAATATCTTTTTTAATCCCGTGAACTTCTTTAAGATGTTTTTCTGTTTTTTCTTTTAAAGGATAAGTTGAAACAAATAAACCACTCGCTAAAGCGTAAGATGTTTTTATTGTTAGTCCTTTTTCTCCACTTAATTCTTCATAAGCAGGATTGCTTTCTGGTAAATCGTAAATATTATCGTCAATATCTATAATTAAAGGTTTTTTGTAATAATCAGCAAAAAATAAAAGCGGAACAATAGCGTTAGGATTATCCCCGTATTTTGTTATAACCAAATCAAACTCGTTAAAAACGTTTGTCCAAATTTCTTCTGCGGTTTTACCAAATTTACTTAAATTACTCCCAACAACATCAACATCAAAATAATCTTTTAGATATTGAGCTGGTTTAATTATTCTATAATAACCAATTCCACCATAAAGATTATATTTTTTTCTTACCTCATTTATCCCCCAATCTGTATAAATTAACAAAATTTTATTCTTTCTCATTAAAACTTATTTCATCTTCATAAAAACCTTTTTCACCTTTTATTCTTCTCAAATAATCTAAAACAATAGACAAAACCATAGGGCGTGTTCTATGAACTAACCCCGCTGTATTAACATACAGGTTTTTAACCTCATCATAAATTTCTCCCGAAGGCAAAGCGCAAATATAAAGATGCTTCCAATAAACACCAGCCATTTCTGGAAATTGGGGATTTACTTTAATTGATAAATCGCTATCTATTTTTTTTAATTCATTTTCAAAATCTGGTATGACTTTCATATTTTTTAAATTAGTTCTTGAAGCCTCTGCACCATCAGGCAGCTTCGCAGAGGCTTTACTGCCCGATGGATTCAAGAACTACTATGCAGTAGCTCCTGTTTTAACATTAATCACCCAGTCTGCATTCAAAACTTTAGTTGCAAACAAGGCTTTCCAACCAACCGTGCTGAAAGTATCAAGAGGATTATCAGTAGATGCTGGACCAGGTTGTTTTACATAAATTCTATAACCAGGTTGACCTTCTAAGCTAACTGTTCCGTAAGCATTCTTTCCGAAGAAGAAGTTACTGTAAACAGTAACTGTAGAAGATTCTGTTCTACCTTGATTTGTTTCGTAAAATTCAACCCCGTGCAATCTACCGAGTAATCCAGCTTGAATGTTTTCTGGAGAGGTGTATCTGTAAGCATCAAGCCATTCAGAATTACCCATTAAATCATAAGCAGTAGCAGGTTGAACAACGGCTTTATAATAACCGTTTTCAAACCTCTTCGCTTTATTTGTTTTAAGGGTTCTGACGGCTTTTCTTACCTCAGCACCAGTTAAAACATCTGTAGCGGCAATAGCTGAAATATTTGATTTACCACCAGCAAGCTGAACGGTTGCACCGCTGAACAACTCCTCTCTTACTAAAGCATCTAAACTTTCTCCAGCATTTTGACCGTGAACTTCAACATGCTCTTCAAGATTCTCATCAAGAGATGTGAGTTCAAACAAAGCAGAAACTTTTGTCCAGTTTCCGTATTCAGCTAAAGTAGCTGAAACAATAGTTGTGGTCATATCAGCAGCCGATGGAATAAAGTCAGATTCAGTAATAGGAGTTGTAACAACGGCTAATGGAGAAAATCTATTCCAATAAACAGTTTTTCCACTATTAGCAGGAATAGTTTTTCTTTGAGCACCAACATCGTGAACCAATTCAGCCTTTGCCCTCTCCAAGAAAACTCTATCGTAATAAATTTGCATCAAGTTGGTAAGGGTTGTTGTTAATGACATTTTTTTAGAGACTACTCCTTATAAGCGAGTAGTCTCTTTTTATTAAAGAGCTACTCGCTATTTCGGAATAATCTTTTTTAACTCCTCAAGAGACATTGACTTGAGCTGTTCTTCTGTAAATTTCTTTTCTATATCAGATTTACCAGAAGAAACATCAACTTGAGCTTCCTCTGCTTTTCTCTGAGCTTTGGATTTTTCCAAATAAGCAGAAATTACAGGAGATTTAAGGGCTTCTTCATAAGAAACGCCTTTAGCTTTTGCATAAGTAAAAACTTCCTGTATTTCTTCTTTGGTCAAATCCTTGCCGTGAAAAGCAATAAACTCAAGTTTAGCCTCAAGGTCTTTGTCATCTTGAGTGTTTTTTCCGACCTTTTCTATTTTTTCAACCTTTAATTTTTCTTCCAATTTTTTCAACCTCGCATAGAGTTGCTCCTTAGCCCTTTTTTCTTTTTCAAGCTGGGCTTGAAGCTCTTCTACGCTTGGTTCATCGGTGGAAGAATCCGATGCCTCGGTCTCTCCCGAGTAGTCTTGAGGATTTTCAAGAGTTTCCTCTAACTCTAAATCTTTTTCTTCCATAGTTTTTAAGAGTTCCTATAACTCCGTCGCTTTTAAGGGAAGCGATAACCCCGACTTTTCCAAGTTTTTAACGAGGTTGTCTTGGTAGCCCTCAAGATTTTATTCAAAACTTAACTCTTTTTTATCCGACCTTTGGGATAAAATTTTAGTGTCTTCTAAAAATGTTTTCAATTGAATGTATGCTCTTTGTCTTGTTTTAACTTCTGCTTTTACTTCTTCCGCTGGTAAATCCGCTTTTATAGTATTTACATCTCTTAAAGGTTCAATATAACCCTCAATTATTTCTTCAATCAACCGCCAATCAGGATCATTTATAAATTTTAATAATTTTTCTTTTTTTTCTTCGTTCATATTATTGAATTTGGCTTGCTAAAGACGCTAATTGCGGTGGAATTTCACTTTGTTGTTCTAATTGAAATTGCGGTGTTTTAATGTTTTCTGTGACTTGCGTTTCTCCTTTTTCTAATTCTTTTTCAATTTCAAGTGGGTCTATACCAAGTAAAGAAATAAGCTTCAATCCAACTTTTCTTATAACTGGGTCTTTCATTTGCTGTAATAACGGCAAAATTGATTGTAAATTATTCATCAAAACCTGCGGTTCAAAGTTTTCATTATCAACAACAATATCAAAATCAAAATCTATATCATTATAAAAATCAGTATTTTTCTTCAAAAACCTAACAAAACCAATTCTCTTTAATTCGTTTCTTAATTTCTCTTTTTGTTTTTCAATTTCTTCTTCTTCTGGCAAAAATCCAGTTGAATTTAGATAATCAATTTTATATTTCTCAGTAGCCATTTCTAATATTTTATTATCAAAATATTCAACATCTTGTCCCGTTATTCTTACAACTTCTCCTTTTTCAATTTCTTTCTTTGCTTCTGGTAAAACAAAATCTTTTATAACTTCTCTTAAGAAAATAACAAAATTTTCTCTCTTAAAACCGAAAACTGAAGTTGCGGCTTGGCTTTGAATTATAGCATTCGTTGCTGGTGTAGTTGCTGGTAAACTTTCGCCTCTTACAACATCATAAGAAAAGGTTTGCCTGTCTGCTAAAGTATCCCATCTAATTTCTTCTGATTGAAAAGCGGCTAAATTTCTTTCTTCATTAACAATTGGCTGGATTGGTGCTTGACCAACATTTATAACATCTCCATTCTCTAAATCTGTTAATAAATTCTTTATAAAACCACTTCCTGCCCGCTGAAAAAGATGCATTGAAGATATTGCCATTGAAACTCTTTTTAGATTAGCTAATTCGTTAATTCTCTCTTGAACTGGGAATAATTCCTCTACAACACCATAACCAAGCCATCTTCCCTTAATTTTTGAGTAATGACAATCTTTGAATGGATATTCTTTGTGCCATTCAGCCTTGAATAAAACTAATCCATTTTCATTTCCTTTTTTATCAACATTAAAAGCATCAGCAACAATAAACAAGCTTCTTACATATTCATTACTATCTTTTTCTTTGCCAGTAATCCAAGATTTTGGTACTTCTCCATATCTTTCATAAATCTTAAAGTATTCTTCTTGCTCTTGTTTTACTTCCCCTTTATTTTCAAAAGCCTCTTTTTCTTTTTTAAACTCTTTTCTTGTTAAAAGTATATCAACATTATCCCAAACGCCACGCTTTTTTCTTAATTCGGTTTCTGTTAAATAATGAACTTGAATTATAAAATTAGAATCTTGAATTTTTTCTACGGTTGGGTCTAAAAATAATTTTCTCAAATCAACTATTTGAATATCATTTTTAACTTTTTTAACAACAACGCTTCCAAAAATTGGTAATTCTTCTGCTAATTCATTTAGAACTTTTGAAAAGTTTTTCTTTTTGAACCACTGCTTAAGTTCATTCTCAAAAAGCTTAACTTTAAATTGCGAATTATAATCTTTTTCGATTAAACGAAAATCTTTAACATCTACATCTAAAAATTTCGTAGCAACCATTGCTCGGAAATTCACGATGTTAAAAAAAATCTTTTTCAAGCCTGATATTTTTGAATTATCTAAAAATTGCGACGCTCGGTATAAGTTTATTTTTCTAATCGTTTCGTACTGATTAAAACCCCAACCTGGCACAATTTCTACGGAATTGTAAATAAAATTGTTTATTTCCTTTCTTATTTGGGAAAAGATATTATCCATTTATTTTTTCACCACAATTAACACAAAAAACACCGCCCTCTTTTTGAATTCTGCTTTGGTGTTTACATTTTTCTTTTTGAACTTCTTTTATTTCTTCTATTTCTTTTTTAATTTCTTTTTTTCTTGGCATATTTTTTATATTTTTTCGCCCTTTCTGGTAAATTCTTTATATTTTTTGTTTCTTCTATCCATTTTTTAAAAGTAGAAGTAGAAATTTTGCCTTCTTTTAGAAGTTGCCCGAATTTTCTTAATTGTGCTTTTGACTTAAACGGCATATAAATAAAAAACCGCAAAGACCAGATGCTCTGCGGCATTCGTATAATTTTATTTTAGCTACGCTTTTCAAAAAGTCAAGAGTTTAAAAACTTTAAAATCTTTAAAATTAATTTAACCAACTCTTCATCTTTATCTATTTGATTATAAAATTTACATCTTGGGCATTTAACTTCGCCGATAAAATATTCTGCGTAAAACAACAATCTTTTACATTTTTTACATCTAAACTCTTTCATTCAAAAGAAATTGGATGATTGCGACGCTCGTATATTCTTTGAATTTCTTCTAAATTAGAAATTGGTGGTTGAGCGATTTCTAATTGATAAGCCAAGGCGTCTAAAATATCATCGTGTTTGCCAACTGGAAAAGTTAACAATTCCTCCTCTAAAGCCTCATTTTCTTTTTCAATTAAGAAAACTGAACCGCTTTCAAATCTTGGTATTAATCCCCTTATTCTTATTTCTTTTTTTATTCCTTTATGCTTTAAAGGTATAATTGGTAAAAATATATTTCTCCGCCTCATTTCTTCATCCAAAAACGGCTTTAACCCGATGGTATATTGCGTTTCTTCAATGCCTATTTTATCATATCTATCAATTTGATGAAGCTCAAAAATTCTATCAACTAATTCAGTGGGAGTTAATTTCGCTCTAAAAGACAAAATATTCCATTTGTTCTGATTATCCACAAAATTTCTCACAAAGCCCGTATAGTCGTTTTCTTCTCCTTTTCCCATCGCTGGATCAATCGTAAGATATCGGGAAGTTTCTAATTTCTGAAGTTCGTCTATTGTTCTATATTTAATCCAATGTTTTTTAAATTCTTGGTTTTCGCTGCTTATCGGTTCTTGTTGATAAAGGGCTGAAAAATTATAAGTTCCGATGTTTCTTTTTATTTCTTCGATTTCTGATAAAGGGAATCTCTCGGACCACAAAACCTCGCCTTGTTTTCTCCATTTCTCGTCTTCGGTGGCAATTGCTGGATATTTTATAACTTTCCAATTATCTTCATTTTTTAAAATTCTTCCCGCCAAATCATCTAAATGCCAGCGTGTTTGGATAAGAATAATTGCCCCGCCTGGAGATAACCTTGTTCTCAAAACTGAAGCATAATACTCATATATTTTATTTCTGAAAGCCCCACTCTCGGCTTCTTCTCTTGATTTTATAGGATCGTCAATAATGAGAATATCCGCCCCCCTACCAGTGATAGAACCCCCAAATCCCACAGCAGTATACCCACCAGTAGACCCCTCAAAACTCCATCTTGTTTTTGCTGAAATATCATCCCTAATTTTTTTATTAAAAATAAATTGATATACAGGCGAAGAAACAACATCTCTTGCTTTTAACCCGAATTCTCCCGCCAATTCTGCTGAATAAGAAGCGACTATTATCTCTTTATCTGGGTTTTTGCCTAAAGCCCAAACAGGAAAATATACCGAAGAAAGTAAACTTTTGCCGTGCCGAGGAGGCATAAAAATCATCAATCTTTTATTTTCGCCATTCTCTATTTTTTCGAGTTCCCGAATTATCTCTTTAATAAAAAACGGGAGCTTAAATTTCTCGTCTATTGCTAAACAAAAAGCATCTAAATAGCGGCTGGCAGCTTCTTTTATAAGAATTTCTTTTTCATTCTCCATTTTTTTCTTTTTCTAAAACAAGTTTAGCGATTTCTTTTATTCTCTCTTCTGAAAAATGAAGTTGTTCTCCACCAGTCGTAATATCTATTGATTTTGTGGGTTGTCCATATAACCTATCAAAAATATCCTTATAAAATGGATATTTTCCACTCAATGCTTCTTTTATTCCTTTTTTTATAATTTCTATTTCAACGGCATCCGGATCTTCTCCTAACTCTAATTTTTGAGCAACATCTTTTATAGCTTTCTTAAATAATGTTGAAAAATTCTTGCTTCCTTTTGGGCGTCCTGCAGGATTACCGGATTGTCCGGGTTTCCATCTCGTGTCTTTTTTTCCTGTATTTTCAGAGTTTTGCTGTATTTCTTGTTTTATTTCCTCCATATATATAATAATACCCTCCAAAAACAAAAAATCAAGTTTCCACGACCGTGTAAACAACTTTAAAAGTTATCTCCCGATAATCTTTTCTCGGCGATTTCACAATACTCTTTTTCTTTTTCTTTTACTGAATATAATTCAAACATAATTTTAATTTTATTGCACAACTTTTTCAAATTTTTTTATAAATTTCAGTTTGTATTACAATACAAATTAAAACTATATTCAATTTGTATCATAATACAATAATTAGTTTCGATATCACTTCTGTTACCTTATCCATTTTCGGTATCACTTTTTAGTTTTTCTGTTACTTTTTGTTATCTTTTAGCCAAAAGTTTTACCCAATCTCTTAGTCTATCTTCTGGTATTTCGTCTATTCGGCAAATAAAACAGATTGGTTCTTTTTCTTTTTCAAACTCAAAAGCTCGTCCATCTTCTCCAAATCTCGCTCCGCATTTACAACAAGGTTTCATCATCCAATCTGGATATTCTTTTTCTTTTTTTGTTTTTTTCATATATTTTTTTATCTTCCCGGCCTTTTTATAAAAAGTAATCCACAAGCAACCGAATAATTTTTTTACTAACCGCAGACGACCATATGTCTTCACGCCCGCTAATAGTTGGTTTTAGCCAAATTTTTTCCAATTCATCAACTCCTTTTTTGATTTCTTTTATAATTTCTTCTCTTTTTTTCCTTCTGTTTTTTCTTTTTTCATATTTTTTATTTAAATAATTTTATTATTAGTTTTTTAATTTTACCGACCTTTTATTTTTAACCAACTCTTCGTATTTCTTTTTATAAATTTCAGCAATTTCTTTCAATTCTTTTTTTGTCCATTGTTTTATTTCTTTCGCTTTTTGCCAAAGTTCTTCTTCTGCTTTTTCCCCGTATTTTTTTATTATTTTTTCTCTTAAAACCGCTGGCTTACCTCCACCCCAAAGATTACAATTCATACATTGAGCGTGGACATTTCTTTCATCAAAGAAAACAGAAGCGTGTCCAAATGCTTGAATAAAATGCCCGGCGTTCATAAATCTTCCTTTTCCCCTTCTCCCGCAGGTCTGGCAAGTCCAGTTATCCCTCTCTTTTATGTAAAGAGCAAACCATTTCCAAGCTGTTGATTTTTTTAATGATTTCATTTCAATTTTTTAATTTTTTTTATCACCCCAATAGGTATCCACTTCACATTACCGTATGACTTAAAATCTACATCTGTATTAAGATTCATACAAATAACAACAAAATCTCCTATTTTTCCAATAAAACAACCAACACTTTTCACGACTGAACCTAATTTTGTTTTTTCTTTAATTTCATTCAAATCATACCACCCGCCGTAAGAAAATGCATCAATCCAAAAAATCTCATAAACAGAATATTTTTTCAAATTAAACTTATTCTTCGTCTTTACTGTTGATTTTTTTAATGATTTCATTGTTTTATTTTCTCTTCTTTTACAATTTTGCCACAATCTACACATTTCTCACGATGAATTTCAATAATCTCAATTTCTGTTTTTTCGTGCTTACATCCATCCGGCGATGGCAAAACTTTCCTCACATCCGCCCAGCGGATTATTTTTTTCTCAGGAGCGAATTTACTTATAAATTCTCCAATGTCTTTATATTTCTCGTAAAATTTTACACTTTCATAAATCCAAGATCTGCTTTTATTTAAATCTTTAGCAATTCTATCTAAAAATTCGCCGCCCCCTTTACTATATTTCTTATAAAGTGGAGAGTTAAATATCGCCTCGCCAACCTTATGCCTTTTTTCTATTTCTGTTAATGCCTGGCTAAAAGATAACTCAGAAATTATAACAATACATTCCTCTATTAAATTCTGGTATTCTTTTATATCGTCTTGTTTAATTATTATCTTCATAATTCTCCACAAAAAATCAAAAAATAAACTCTTCCTTTTTCTGATTTTTTTCAATTTTTGGCATTAAAATAACTTCTCTAAAACCGCCACAATGACTGCAGCTATAAAATATAAAACCATCATCCTCCAAGTCATCGCCCACCACAAGCCGACAATCGTAAAATCTTTTTCTGAAATCTTGATATTAAATTTTTGCCAAAGGTTTTTCATATTTTTTTATTTTTTAAACGACCTTTAATTAATGACCTAATATTCATTGTTTATTAAATCTTCAATGTTAATTCCTTTTTCTCTTTCTTCTTGCGATATTTCACATAAATCTAAATCGCCCGAAATCCCAGAAGCATCTCCATAGATTCCAGAAACGTCACCTTTAATTCCGGAAACATCGCCACTAACACCAGAAGCATCTCCTCTAATACCAGAAACATTGCCTATAATTTTAGAAACATTGCCTCTAATACCAGAAACATTACCTCTAATACCAGAAACATTGCCTATAATTTCAGAAACATCGCCATATATTTCAGAAACATCGCCATATATTCCAGAAACATCGCCTTTAATTCCGGAAACATCTCCATCAATTCCAGAAACATCACCTCTAATTCCAGAAACATCTCCATATATATTTGAAATATCTCCATATATATCTGAATGAACACCTTCTTTTATTTTGTTATCTTCAAAATAATAAGTTTTAAATTGTATTATTCCTCGTTTTAATGCTTTTTTCATTGTTTTTATTTCTTTAAACGACCTTTAACTTCGCCTATTATTTTCAAAATTAATTTTTCTAAATCTTCATTATCTCCTAAAAATGAAACAATTCTGTCTTCATAACATTCATCTTCTTCATCAAAAACTCTAACGACATATCCCTTCCGCCCGTCTATTCTATATTTTACAATCAATTCAGCCTCCTCCCCATTATCTAAATATACAATTTTTTTATTTTTTCTATTCATTTTTTTTATTTTTTAAACGACCTTTTTAATTTCGCCGAGCCAGAGTGCCGTTATGGTAGTTCTAAAACTCTATATACTTTAATCTAAATAGAGGATTTTTTATGTTTACACGCTCGTGTAAACATCTAAAAACTACCTCCTTAACCCGAACACCCCAGCCCGTTCATAGCTTATATCCCAAATATTCTATTTTCCAAAAAAACGGGTCTTCTTTCGCTCTTATCTGTTTATTTTCTGGTAAAAGAGTAAAATAGCAACCTATTAACTTCATCGGATTATTCGGATAAAGAAAAACTGCTTCTGTTTTCTTTCCATATTTTAAAATTTTTTTAGCTTCTATCGGCTCGGTAAATCCTGCTGGTAATTTTAAAACAATTAAATCATTATTCTTTGCATATCTCTCAACCAAATCAAGCCTTAAATTCACCCAAGCCCTATTTCCTGTCCAATGTGTTGGTTTGTTGAACTTGATTATTTGAAGCATTTTTCATTTCTCTATATTCTTTTTTCAAAACATTAACTTTAACTTGACAACTCCCGCAAATACCTCTTTCGTCTCTTGTATCATCTCCGTATATCACTATACCATTACATATTGGACATATATTCTTCTCCATTTTTGTTTAATTCTTTTAAAACTGGTAAAAGTTCTCTAATTTTTTCAACTATAACATCAGCAACAATATCGCCTTTCTCATACATTGCTAAAACAATATCAACCGTTCTGCTAAAAGCAAGACCTTTAGCCTGACCTTCGGCTTTGAGTAAAACATTTCTTTTAATAGCTTCCTCTTTTTCTTTCATTATTTTTTCCCAATAAGAAGAACTCGATTTAGGTTTAACAGAAGGAACAGAAGAATTTACGGTAACCGGAATTGACTTGTAATTATTACATACCTGACATTTCCAACCTTTGTATGGTTTTCCATCTGACTTTCTATTGCCAGAGACAAAAACCATTTCATTATTACATTTTTCGCAAAAAACTTTATCTAACATATTTTTTAACCTTCGTAAGGAATGTGGCTCGGATGACGACAACTATCTTCGCCATATTTAGCTCTACAATCGTGGTCGTCATCATAAAAAATTGGTTTTTCTACTTCCGGTAATTCTTCACCAAGATTAGGAATATCTTGTCTTTCGCCTAAAATATATCTAATAACTTCTTTTGCCCACATATTTTTATTTTATTTATGACCTTTTAATTCAAAAAACTAATTAAAAACCTTGCTTGTGTTAGCCAAAACGAATTCCAGTATCCAGTTTTACCTTCTATAGCAATTTGAGCTAAAGCCCCGAACAAAATAATCAAGTCAAGTAAAACCAGAAACAAAACAACTCCGCCAATAACTTTAATAATTTCTTTAGTCATTTTTGTTTTTTATTAATCGACCTTTAATGATTTGATTTATTCTCTCTCTTGAAAGTGTCATCCCGAATTTTTCTTTAACTAAAACTTTTATCATTGAAAGTGTTAATCCTTTTTTTCTTAATCTTAAAATATACTTATTTCTTTTTTGGATTTTTTTGAGTAAATCTTTGTCAACCTCATTCATACATTATAATTATTTACCACCATAAAAAATTGTCAAGACCAACCTGTGGATAACTTTTTATTTTTCTTCAGCTTCTAACCTTTCTCTTTCTTCTTTTAACCAAGTCTGACAAACACAGTTTTTGGTATGCTTCCAGCCCATTTTTTTATAAAAAGAAAAGTGGGTTTTCTTAAAATAATCACTCAAACTCTCTACCTCTCCTCCTCTGACTTCACTTGTTAACTTTTTTAAGTCATTATGCCCTTCTAAAACGCCATCTATCGTTATTCCCATTTTTTTATATTCAGCCACATCGTCATCAGCCGGAACTATTTCTTTTATGGACGACACGCTAATAATTCTATCTTCTAAGACAATTCTCTCTTTTCCTTCAGCTATAAGTTTTTGATATTGCCTAAATGTCGGCTCGTCTATTATCATTTCTTTGGTACTATATTCTTCACCGTCACCGTATTGAATAACCTTATAATACCTCATTGTTGTTTTTAGTAATAATTCCGACCTTTGATTTTGACTTGTCTATTTTTTGTTTCTCTTGCTCGTAAAAGATTTTTAGCTCGCCAAGTTTATTTTCAAGCTGAATAGGGGTTGTTATTCTGGGGGCGTATGGACGATTGATTATGTAAGGAAGTGCCGTAATTATACTTTTCAGCTTTTCAAACCCGAACTTCTTATAGAGCCTTTTTAAGGCGTCTGTTTGATTTTTTCTGCTGAATAAAACCTCATAATTAGGATTTACTTCTTTAAATAGAGATATAAGCTCTTTTCTGTCTTTATCTGATAAGCCGTCCTTTTCTCCGGCAACTTTTTCAGTTGCCAATAATATATTATTTATCTTTTCTTCTTTAATACTTTTATTATTCTGTTCATCATTTGATGAATCCCCCCCTTCATCATTTGATGAACCCCCATTCATCATTTGATGAATACCCCTTCTAAAAGATATCAACGGTATTATTTCTTCTCTTTGTTTTTTGTCCTTAGAAAATACACGAAAAATATATCCTCGCCTCTCTAACCTACTCAAAGAATTAGCAATCGTTATTTTGTTTTTTGCACCGCACAATTCTTTAAGAGTCGAATTGGACGCTATACATTTTTCGCCCTTTAACTGAACCAACCAATAAATCACACCATAAAGAATTCTATCAAGGGGTTGTAATTCGTCGTCTAATATAACTTGATGCGGGATAATTATAAAATCAGGATTTTTTTTCATATTTTTTTTAATTAAACGACCTTTGAAAATAAAAAAGCCCTCTGGAACCGACACGAGGCATTTCTGCCTCACGCCAGCTCCAGAAGGCTTTTGTGTTTTTTTGCTGGCATTTTGTCGGTTCCACCATCTTTAAGATGGTAATTATATTATAATCAAAAAAATTTTTTTGTCAAATATGCGGGGAGGGAAAAGGTCAAATTAAAAAGGTCTTTAAATTTAAGGGGTTATTTTTTAAGGCCAAAATTATAAAAATCTACAGAAGTAGAAATAAAACCTCCCCGCAATTTTATTTTATTTCTAATTTTAAAAGAGTCAAACCGTCAATTAAAAAGAATTTTTTTTATTATCTAATATAAATAGAACCTCAAAATGTTCTGTCAAAAAAGTTATCCACAGGTTGTTAATTTCTAAAAATGCTATAATAAAATTAGCAAACCAAAACTAAAGAAAGGAGGATAAAAAATGAAAATCAAGTCTTATATTGTCTGTTCTGACCATCACTGCCCTTTCCACAATAAGGCAGTTCATAAAGCTTTTCTGAAGTTTTTAAAAAACTTCAAGCCCGATGGTTTTGTTATTGCTGGTGATTTTGTTGATATGTATTCGATTTCAAGTCATATTTTAGGAGTTCGTGACCTAGAAATGGCTGAAAGAAAAATACTAACTCTTCAAGATGAGTTTAGGGTTGCAAATGAAGTTCTTGATGATTATGATAAAGTTCTTCCTAAAAACTGCGAGAAATTTTTCTTAACCGGAAATCACGAGGATAGACTAGAAAGATTTCTTAATACTGATAAAAATGCGGTTTTGGAAGGACTTATTACTATTGATGGGATGCTTTATCTTAGGGATCGTGGATATAAATACATTAACGGCTATCCCAATAATTACATTAAGCTTGGGAAGTTAATTGTTACTCACGGTTCTTGGTCTCCAAAATACTCAGCTTCTAAACATCTTGATGAGTATAGGCATTCTGTAATGTATGGACACGTTCATTCTCCGCAACTCATCTATGCTGGTGGTTTAGATGTAAAACAGGTTTCTTATGGTCTAGGTCATATGGCTGATGTTAACTCAAAAGGAATGGCTTATGCTAAAAAAACAGCTCGCTGGGTTAATGGTTTCGCTATTGTTTATGTTGATACTTCTAATGGTCATTTCTGGGTTGAACTTTTGAATTTCTGGAATAATCGTTTAATTTATAACAAAAAAATTTACTAAAGAAAGGAGGATTAGAAAATGAAACAGATAGTTCTTTTCCCGTGTTTGCATTGCACCTTGCTTTGCGGCGGTATTAGCCCAATCTATACTTCTCAATTCATTGTAGAAAAATCAAAAGAGAAATATGGTTGGGTATATCGCTTGAGATGCTTGATTTGCGGTAACTATAACACTTTTGTTTCCGCTCAAGACAATCATTTTGGCGAAGAAAACGGAGGAGTTAAAAATGAAGAAGAATAAAAAATTCAAGAAGTTTAAAAAACTCCGTTTTCGCAAAGCCAAAAAACCAGTGATAACAATCCATCATTTAACTCCCCGTTCAAGAGGAGGGGAAGAAAGCAAAAGCAATAAGAGCCTGCTAAAAGAAGATAAGCACCGAGCTTGGCATATCTTGTTTAAAAACAAAACCTTAGAAGAAATAATTATTCTGCTAACAAGATTTGCTCTGATGAAAAAGAGGAGCATTCTGAACATAAAGCTTGAAAAAGCTTATTGTCCTTCTTGTAAGAAAGAAACTTATTTTGTTCTTTCAAATCCTCAAGTATCTTTTAGCAGGTTCTATTCTACTCATTACGCTACTTGCCTTAATTGTGCTAATCAAAAAACAATTTTTAAAGAAAGGGGGTGATAAAAATGAAAGAACTAGTTTCAATCTTGATTTTTTTCTTTTTTGTTCTTTTGGTTTTTAGCTCAATTCCTTCATCAGTCTCTTCAGTTGCTGACAAGTTAATAAATCATTATGTCCTTATCTTAACCGAAAGAGCGATGGGAAGTGGTTTTAATCTTGGCAATGGTTATGTAATAACGGTTAAACACAATGTTGTTTCTGAAAATCAAGAAAATCCAGATTCTATGATTTTGGGAGTAGATAAAGAAAAAAGCAGTTTATACGATTTATTTTGGTTCAACGAGAATTTTGCTGTTTATAAAGACAAAATTGAAAAAGATAAATCGTTGCTATGGAACAATTTCGCTGAACCAAAATTAGGTGAATTTGTTTTCTTTATTGCTCCTTATAACAAGGACGGAATTATTATAAATACGGTAAAGTTAGGATTGGTATCGTTTGTAGGCAGGGATTTTTTTTGGATTCAAGCTGAAGTTCTGCCCGGCACTTCAGGAACAGCTATTCTAGATAAAGATGGCAATCTTCTCGGTTTAATTGAAAGCTTATTTATTGCTTCATCTTTGGTAGAAGACAAACTAACTAAAGCAACTAAAGAGATTGATAACTTCTTTATAGAAGTAAAGAAACTTGACAAAGATATTTTAGCTAATCTAAAATAGAATTATCCCCAGCGCTAATCTAGCGTTGGGGATTTTTTATGATATAATTTATTCTAGATGGATATTTTTCCATCAAAGAAAGCGCTAGTCATTTTGTCAGTAAGCGTGTTAATAATAACCCTAACTCTTTTAACGAATGAAATTGAGCTGAAAGCAAATGATTACCCCGCTTTCTACATAAAGGATGAAAAGCTTGAATGGAAGTTATTTTTATATGAAGAAACTTTAAGACAAGGATTAAGTTATAAAGATTTTGTCCTTTTAAGAGAAATTGCCTATGCTGAAAGCGGATTTAATCATTTTAATAAAAATGGCGAAGTTTTAGTTGGAAAGAAAAATAATAAAGACATAGGGATTTTTCAAATAAATTCTTATTATCACGAAAAGAAAGCTAAAGAATTAGAATTGGACATTAGAAATCCTTATGGTAATATAAAATATGCCGTCTTGCTGTATAAAGAACAAGGTTCTAAACCTTGGGGGTGGTCAAAAAAGAATTGGTATGCAAAGTATAATGCTTGGCTTAAAAGAAATTAGATGTTCAAAATGTAATAAAATTTTTTATCGCTTTAAAAACAACTGGAATATGCCCAATCCTGTTTGTTTTGAGTGTAAAAGAGAAAAAATGATAGAATACAATAAACAATATCGTTTAAAAAAGAAAAATAAGAAATTATAATGCCTGTTTTTTAATTTATATTGCGTTTATAAAAGGTTTTAGGTATAAAAATGATATAAACCACGCAAGAATAAAAAAACACGCTATAAAAGCCTTTTAAAGGGAAAAACGGGGATATTATTTTTATAAAATAATTAAATAAGGCATCCAGCCAAAATTCTGTTTTTCTATAATTAGAAATCCATTTTGCCAATTAAAAGTTCCGCTATAAAAAGGCGGCTTGCATAAACAAGGGCATTCTATCCCGAATCTTTTAAGACCGAATTCATCGGTGTCCCAAATAATTGCTCCCCGGTGGCAATGACTTTGAACTACATTGTTTGACTTTATTTTCTTTTGCATAATGTTTCTTATCGTCATCCCCGCCGGGACAACCGAATTGCTAACCGTATCAAAATGACCAATCACAATATCGTCTATTTTTATAAAAGTATCAGTCCATTTAGAAGCCAATTTTTTTGTTTCAATAAATTCAACATTTAGTTCATCAAGTCCTAAATCCCTTCTTAAATCAACATATTCATAAAGATGCGGGGCTAATCTTAACACATAAGAACGAAATCTAAATTCGTGATTACCTTCAATAAAAATTATTCTCGCTTCGGGGACAATTTTTCTTAAATCAGAAAAAAACTGCCAGCCTAAATTCAGCTGGTCAGTTAATTTTATTCTGTCTATTTCTGGAGAAATAACATATTTTGAAAGGGATGGAAAATCAAGCAAATCACCATTAACAACAACAATATCAGGTTGCGTTTGTTTGATGGTATCAAAACAAAAATTTAAATATTTATCTTCTTGAAAAGGAAAATGGATATCACCTAAAACAAAAATTTTTCTCACTTTTATTTTTTTATCTTAAAATAAATTTTTCTTATTAAACCAAACAAAGTTACAACCGCTGAAATCAACATTAAAATCGTTTCCGCAAGTTGAGTTATTTCATTTTCTGAAATATCTATACCAAATAAACCAAAAACAAAACTGAAAAAACCAACGAGACCACCCAAAGATAATCCCTGTAAAGTTAAGGATAAACCTTTACCAGTTGAACTAATATACCAATTTTTATTCATTGTTTTATTTTTTATACACGACCTTTAATTTAAAAGTTTATTCATTGTTTCTATACTTTTTGGACCAAAAACTTTACCTTCTAAAGCATCAAGTTCTTCTTTAGAAGCTACATTGTATTTAACCTGCCAATTATAAACCGCTTTTGCTGTTAAACCAAAATAATTACCAGTGCTTTCTGCGTTAGCGGGAAAAGTTCCAAAGTATTTTAAGGCATCTTGTAAAATTTTAACTTCTGAATTATTTTTCATTCCAAAATAAAGCGTATTTTTAAATGTGTGTTTCGGTTTTTCGGATGTTTCCACCGCCGTGTAAACAAAGTTAATTGGATAAGCAGCAAAGAAGTTTCTCGCATTGTGAAAATCTTCGGTAATTATTCTCTGCCCGTTAAATGTGCTATTCAACCAAAAACTATCTTCGGCTATAAGACATTTCTTTCCATTTTTTATAGTAAAATCAACAATCGCAACCGAGTGTCTTCCTTGTGCTATTTGCGGTATGAGACCTAAATCTTTAATTATTGGCTCTGGACGGTTATATTCATCACTATTCCAAAAATACCAAGACATCACCGCTTTACCCGTTTTTTGGATTACAGACGCTATAACATCAATGTTTCTGAAAGGAAGAATAACATAATTGCCAATTTTAAAAACTGACGCTATCTCTTTCTCATAATTTTTAACTTTATAATTATCAATCTCTTCATCTGATTTATTTTGAGAAGGGAAGAAAATTTCTAACAAAGCACCGTTCTTTCTTACAATCTCCCAAGCGTCAACGCCAATCATTCCCGGATTAGGTTTATTCGCTCTCTGCTGATAAATATAACCCGCCGAAAAATCAACCCATTCTCCTTCATTAACTTGATGCATAACTCCTAATACTTTAGCTAAACTGGACGCTACACAATAATTACCATCTCCTTGATTAAAAACAGGAAATTTTCGCCATTCTTTTTTTTCTGTCCAGTTAACCTGCTCAACTCCCGAAACAACTTCCTCAAAAAGATAATCTTTTTGTTTCTTTTCTAATGGACGGTTATCTATTAAAGCACCAATAGATGGTTTTGTTTTCTTTTTTAAGAAAAACATATTATTTTTTTTCTTCCTCTTCTTCTTTAAGTTGTTCTTTAATCCAATTTCTAATTTCTATCACATTTTCAGCTAAAGCAGCAGGAAATTGAAGCTGCGATTCTTCGCTAAAAAGAGCATTTAAAATTTCAAGCGATTTTTTAGATAGTTTCATTTTTAAAATCTAAAGTTTTATACCTAACCTTTTCAAATTCTTCTTCTTCTTTTTGTTCTTTGACCTTTATTGTGTTTAATTTTTCCTTTACTTTTGATTCATTTATTTTGATTTTATTTAATTCTTCTTCTTTTACAACTTCTTTTCTTATTACATTTGTTTTTTCTTTTTCAAGTTTTTTTAATCCCTCAGCGACAACATTTTCTATTATATCTTGTATTTTGTTTTCATTTACAGATATTTCGTTTATTTCATCGTTTGTTAGCCAATATTCTTGAATAACAGAATTATCGCCATCTTTAACTAAAACAGCAACAAAAGCAGAAATAATCTTGTTATCACTATTTATATTTTTTTCATATCTAATTACTTTATATTCAAACATTTTTTTATAATACCATATTAATTGTTATAAATCAAACAATTTATTTTTTAATTATTAAAAATTAGACAAACTCGCTTTTTTCCAACCAGCATTTGTTTTTACATATATATTATTATCGTCCCAAGCTATATTACCAACCTCACCATTTATATCATCTGTTCCACTTGGACTATAACTGGTTGATAATCTTAATTGACTATATCCGCTTGTTCCTTGAATATGCACATTTGAAGTTGGATTACTTGTTCCAAAACCAACCTTATCACCAAAATAACCTACTCCACCAATAGCATAAATTGAATAATAATTATCAGCGTAAGATGGTTTAGCTGGGACATACACGGCATACATATTATTTATCCTGCTACTTGGATTATTTAAATTAGAAAACAAATCTAACCATAAAGCAGCCCAATGCTGTATATTGCCTGGAGTATCATTACCAATCTTAGCGATATCAACCCAAACATTAAAATTTGCAGCTCTTTCTACAGAAGAAGTTCCACCCCAAATATAAACACCACTATTAATACCATACAATCTTCTTAAAAAGGAAGTTCCTGTTCCTTTGTATTTTGCGTAAGTCAAAAATCCCATAACAGGCAACCAACTTGAAACTGTATTTGAGTTTCCATTAAAAATAGCTTGATGAAAACTACCGATGGCGGGAAATGTATTTACATTTTCTGTATTTTGCGTTATTTCAGTTAAGAATTGACCAGCTGCCCACCAATCCGTTCCATTTTGTTTTTTCTCTACCGTAAAGACCGTTGGATTTGCATCCGAAAAGTTAATTGAAACTCTACCATTAGAATCTACAAATAAACCAGCGGAGGTTGAATTTCCTCTCAATCTTGTAGTTCCACTTACCTCTAAATCTTCTTGGGGATTAGCTGTTTTAATCCCCACTCTTCCATTTGTTTTATCAATAAATAAAGTAGCGTTCCCGTCTATATTCCAATTATTAGTAATAGAAACAGAGCCGTCTTTTTTAAGAACATCGGCTTCATTTGCTTTTGAATTAAGAGCATCTTGAAGGTCAGTTTGTAAAGCTATGTTTCCACTTATTTGCCCCCATTGAGTAGCTGAACCAACATAAACTCTTCTTTCATTGTAAATAGCATATTCAGCTAATTTCTCTCTTAAATCTTTAATAGCATCAATTGAAAGCCTATCTTTACCTTTTAAGGATTCTAATTTATCTCTTATCTGTTCAGGTGTATCTGGTGAACCAGGATCACCTTTATCGCCTTTTTCTCCTTTAGGACCAGGGGGACCAGGAGGACCAGGTGGACCTGATGGACCTTGAGGACCTCTTTCTCCTTTTTCCCCTTTCTCACCTCTTTCTCCTTTTTCGCCTTTAGGACCAGGTGGACCAGGGGGTCCTTGTTCTCCTCTGTCTCCTTTATCACCCTTAATCCCAATTAAAGTTATGTTTTTTAAATTTTTAAGTAAATTTAATAAATCGGTATTTTTAGAAATAACCTTAAGTTCTTTGTTAACATCCTCAAGTTTTTCTACACCCTCATTTATTTGGTCTATAATAATGTCCGTATTTACTTTAAGATTTTTTATTTCCTCCATTTTTTTAAATTTTAATACTCGTTAAAATAAACATCAATATCTCCATAAGGATTTCCTCCCCCGCCACCATCTAAACCAAGCCAATCCCAGATAAGCATACCAATTAAAAGCAGGATAAAGAAAAATATAGCAGACTTAATACCGTATGGATCGTTTGAAAAATCAAAAAAATTTTTCATTTGTTTTTATTTTTTGGTATATACGGCCTTTTAAATTCTGAAATAACACCAGCTTCTTTTAAAATTGTTTCTATTGCTCTTTTCTTTTCTTCTTCCATAAATTTTTGCTGAAGTTCTAAATCAATTGGTGTTATTTTGAGACCAACTTGTTTTAGTAACTCTTGAAATAAAGTTCTCGTTTGAGCGCCACCAGCTTCAATGCCACCCTTTTCTAATTCTACAACTCTTTTTAACATTCCAGGTCTTTGTTCTCCTGTTTTTCTATAACCACCTGGAATTTGGTCGGCTATTGCTGGTGGTAAATACGTTTTTAGAATATGTCTAAATACATCACTTAATTGTTTGTCTACTGGATCGCTTTCTCTAACTATTTTATTTCCATAAAAATCCTGATTTCTTGCTAATTCTCTTATTAAGTTTATAGCGGGGAATTTTTTTGTTATTGCTTCCGGGACGCTTTCTTTTAACCCCGTTTCTCTTTTTATATCTCTTTCAAAAAATTGACCAGAAATTAAATCACCAAAAGGAATAATATAAGTTAAATCTAAATAGGCACTTCTCCCGTATTTATCTTTTATAGGAAGTTTTACATAAAAACCCTCTCTTATCCACTCTGGCTCACTTGCTCTTTCTTTTTCTAATTCTTTTAAATCAGCCATATTTTCAATAGCATTTTTAATTTTTCCAATATTTGAAATTTTTGTCGGTTTTGTAATTGCTATTTTAGTAACTTGAGGTGTAACCTTATAAGCAAATGTAATAAATGGATAACCCCAAATACTTTCTCTTAAATGTCTAATAAATGGCGTAACTTGTGAGTAATTAAATGTTGCTCTTTCTGCTATTTTATATGCTTCTTCTGGACTTAATCCTTTACTTCTTTGATAAATATATTGAGCCATTTTCGCCCACTCTTCTTCTTTTTGATATAAATCTGATAATTTATTTACAACTTCCTTCCATTTATTGCCGAACTTTTTTCCGATACTTATTCCTTCTGGACCAAGCAACATATCTTTTAATTCTCTTGAAGCAAAAGTATCTAATCCTAACCCAACCTTCTTAGCTTCTTGATATAATTCTCCTTTTTTGGCTATCTCTTTTGCTGCTTTTGCGTAAATATCTAATCTTGCAGGACTTAACCCCTCAAAATTGTTTAATATAAAATTACTCATTATATTTCTTGCGTGAGTGGCAGGATTTAAAATAACCTTACTAAATTTAAAACCAGCAACAATTTTATTTAAAGCTTTTTCTGCTGGAGATTTAATTTTAATAATTTCTTGAATGTCATCATAAATTGGTTTAGGAACAGCTTTACCCGATAAAGCCCCGAGCGTTGGTGTTTTAGGTAAAAGCTCAAACCCTTCTTCTAAAGTATCTTTAGCAAATTTAGAAGCAACTTCTTTAAAGAATTTAGCCCTTTCAATTGCTGTATTTAATTGAACTAAAGATTTAGCGGTAGGATAACCAACTTCTAAAATTTCACCCATTGCTTCTCTTACATCGTCTGGTATATCTGTTCTCTTTTTAAATCTTGATAAATCAATTCTTATCGGTTTTTTATCAAAAAATGTTTTTATTTTTTCAGTAATTCCTTCCGGTATTTCGTGTTTTCTGTATAAACGGGCAATATATTTTCCAACGTTTTGTTCATAAACTTCTTTCTTTAAAAGACCGACTTCAACTGCTTCTTTGCCTAATCTATCTAATTCATCAAATGCTGGTTTGGCTTTTTCTAAAAGTTCTTGTGGAAGTTCTTCTAACTTACCCAATTTCCTTGCTTCCATTATCTGTCTTTGGACGTTAGCATCTAATTTAGCTAAAGGTTTTGCTAATTCAATAAGATTTTCGTTGCCAACCGCTATATTTCTTATGCTTCTTTCTGCTAATTCTTTATAAACAGGATCTTGTCCAAAGCGATAAATAAAAGCTCTTCCTAAAGCATTTCCAATTTTTTCAGCCGCTTCGCCGATTACTGGCGCTTTAGTTATGGTTTTGCCGACCGCTTTTGCTGTTCCACCCATAAACTTAAGAGCCGCCCTACCCCAGCCAAAAATAGGAACATAAGTTAATGGATCTACAGCAATATCTAAAGCAAGCCCACCAATAAAACCAGGTAATCCATATTCACCTAAAGCATCTTTATCTGTAAAACTTTGCCTTGTTTTAACGCCTTCAGCAAAACTTTTCCCCTTCAAAAGTCCAGTAATACCATATTGAAGCAAATTCAAAGTATCAAAAATATCAGAAACAAAACCACCAGAAAAAATTTCTTTTGGCTTTTCTCCTTTTTCCGACAAAACACTTTCTACTTTTTCACCTAATCCTGTTTGTTTAGCAACGGTTTTTAACCCTTCTACAGTAGTTAAATCAGGTTTAACACCTAAAACAGCACCAAATCCTTTTAATCCTTTTGCTATTCCCGTGTCCTCTATACCCAAAACAGCGCCAACTCCAACCCTTTTTTCTTCTTTTTCTTCAAATAAAACATCTTTAATTGCCATATTTATCTTTGAAATAATCTACTAAAGAACCCTTTAACTGCTCCAAAAACTCCGCTATTTTGACTCCCTTGAACTCTTTCTATGCTTTTTGTAAGCGGAAACAATCTATCAACTTCTTCTAATAATTTATTATAACCATCTTCACCAACTTTATTTATAATTACCTCCCTATATCTATTTAAATCTTCAAGCGCTTCGTTTCTTGATTGATAAGTTGGTATTTGAGCAATTAAATTTACTAAATCTTTGTTTTTAACTGACGCTGCCTTTTCTTGCGCTAATTCTAATCTTTGTCTTGCTATATCCATTGATTGTAAGGTTTTTTCCAAATCTGCCTGCGCTTTAGCAATTTTTTGCTCATTTCCGGTTTTCACCGCCCGTCTTAAACCCTTTAAGAGATTAACATTAATCCCTAAATTAGAAGCAAAAGAAACTAAATCTTCATCTGGTAAATCAGCTAACGCTCCAGTTGAAATATATTGTTGAAGCAGTTGTCTTGTATCGTCTCTTAATCTTTCTTCGGTTGTTTGTCTTTTTGTGGCTTCTTTTTCAAAAATTCCAAATTCTTGTCTGGCAGCATCCAACGAAGCGTCTAAAGCATTTCTTAAAGCATTGTATTGAGCAGTTAAAGCTTGTATATTCTTATTTCTTCCCTCTATCAAATAATTCATTATTTTATTTTTGAAGGTTTCTCTCATTGCGGGGCTTTTTTGAAAATCAGAAATAACTTCATCAAACGCTTCATAAGCAGCGGTAATAGTATTAGAAAGAGTTTCTAATTTTTTGATTTTATCGTTGACACCATATTTATCCAATACCTCCCGCCATTTAGAAACAGCATCTTTTTCTGTGGCAATTTCCGCTGGTGGCGGTGGCATCGGAGTAGTCATAACAAGCGGCACTTTTTCTACTATTTTCTGGTTAATTAAGTCTTCAATTTCTTTTCTGGTTAAAACACCAGCCGATGTTTCCACGGGCGTGGAAACTTTATTAATATCAACTACCCCACCTGAAACAACTCTAGGTGGTTCTATTTTTGGTTCCGGTAATTTAACCTGCGGTATTTGAGTCATATCTTTTTCAATAATTAAAGTTCCACCAGCACCAATTCCTTTAATTGTTCCACTAGTCATAAATTCTGGTCTTATAGCTGAACTTGTCATAACCGAACTAGGAGACCGAACTACTCCAACCTCCGCACCCGCTTTTGTATCTATTCTTATATCCATTGGTTTTTGTAATGGAATTGTTGCCTGGGGCTGACTAATTAAAGATTTTATTCTATTTTTTATTTTTTCAATAAAGTTAGGCATATTTTTATAAATTATATTACTATATTGCTTTCTTCGTAAAGAATAGCAATTTCTTTAATCACTCCCGACCACGATGATGTACCACTTTTATAACCGTGTATTTCAATTTGGAATTTGGAACATAATTTATTAACATCAATAACTGTGCGGTGTTTTTGAGCAGAACTAGTAATTGTTGCAATCAATGAACGGTTAAAATCTGTTCTATTATAATCATTTTTGGTATTAAGATAAATCTTAATTTCATCACCAACCGAAGGTTTGTTATCATAGAAAATAATTATTTTCCTTATATTTATATTTTTTCTTTCTTTAAGTTTAATCCAATTTGAAAAGTAATAGTAATTATCTTTTCCACTGGAACTAAAAATATAATAACTCCTAACTCTTGTATAAGAATTTTCATTTTTATCAAAAACAAAAATTTCGTTATTGCCCCCACCCCAAGAATAAAAACCAGTAACGGTAAAAGGCGCACTAAAACTTTCTTTCTCAACTAGGTTAATTAAGTTAAAAACTTTAAAATTGCCCGTCGTTGTTACTCCTTCCATAGGTAAAACTAAATAATTACCAATTCCAAAAACAAAATTTTTCATAATTGTACTTCCGCTTGGTAACAAACAACCTGTACTTATTATTTCCTTTTGTATAAAAGAAAAACCAATCAATTCAGATATAATAGTCGAACCACCAATCACCGAAACTAAATACCAAGAACCAGCAACTTTTGTTAATCCCTGATAACTACCAACAATGTTTTTTGCATCTATAAAACTGTTTGAAATTCCATCCCAAAAGAAAATGGTATAATCGCCAGATTTTGTTGATTTAGTTACTACCGCAATATAAGTGTCATTAATGTTTCGTATATCTACGATTTGATTTTCTTGACCGACATCAAATGTAACTAAAGGACTTCCCCCTAAAGAAGAATCATAAACCTGAACATATCTTCTAAATGAACCAGATGAATCGGTATCTGATACATAAAAATAACGATTAAAAACTTCTCCATATCTAAAATTGTAACCACCCCCAAAACTTGCCCAAGAACCAGAATTGTCTTCATTTTTCTTATATAAAAGAGCGCCGCCTATAATAGCTACTACCTTACCATTAAAAGAAACAATATCGTGTCCCACACTATCACTGGTAGGACTACCAGCTGGATAATCAAAATCGCTGTTATAAGTTTCAAAAAAAGCCAAAACTCTTGATTTTGAAGTTATGGCAATAAAATCACCTTTCCCGCTTGAAGTTTTTGTTTTGGTAAAAGAAACAATATGACCAAAATCTTCTGACCAATCAAAAGACGATAAAGAATCGTGAGGAGCTAAAGGATAAAAAGAATCATTTTTATGAATATAAATATCGCCAGCCGAAAAATTTTTCCAAGCAATAGGATTAGCTATTATTAAACGATGCGGATTTTCAGAGGTTGTTTCTATACTCCTAAAAGTTTGACTTCTAAAATCTTTTAAAATTATCTCTTTCATACTATTTCTAAAATAAAATAATAAACCGTTGATGTATCCGAACTCGACGCTGAAGTAATAGTGGCAGAACCATCACCACAAGATATTCTTAAATCACCAATCGTCCCGCCAGCAGTTTTTCTTGAAACCAACCCGATAGAAGATGTTCTTATTTTAGGATGGATAATCGTCGCCGACCCCGAAGTAAGAGTTTTCTCGCCAGCAACCACCAATGAATACAGAATAGCTTTTTTATCTTCTAAATCAAGTGGAAAATCTAATTTCATCTTCTTTTTTGTCTGTCTTTAATAACAGAAACATCTTCAGCGACCTTTGTTATTTTAATATCTAATTTATCAAAACCATCTTTAATTTCATTTTTTATCTCATCTAACTTAGATGATAAATCGTGTAAATGATTTTTAGAAATGAAATCAATTTTTTCATTTGTTCTTCGTGTTTTCACTAGAAAAATCAAAAGAACTAACAATAACGCAATCAACTGCGGGATGTTTATATTTTCTTTTAAAATTTGTAAAATTATCTGTTCCATATTAGAAAGTTGAAAGTAAAAGACGACGACGGGCAGAAGTCAAAATTTCTTCTGATCCAAAGTTTAATAAAGTATTGTTTCCAGAATGATAAGAAGCTTTTATCCAAGCGGCAGGACGAGCAATGTTAGATATCCGAACCTCATCTGCATAAGCATAATAAGTACGCTGACCAGCGCCTGAAAATAACAATCTAACAATATGAGAAGAATCTGAAGGGTCGGAATAAATTACTTCACTACCCCTTGATACAGAATTTACTAAAGTTCCATCAATATATAAATTTAAATTATAAGACGAATCAAATACTCCTACTATATAATACCAAACATTTGTATCCATTGCCGACCCTGATAAATTTGTATTATTAACCGAAAAAGATATAACATTAGCCGGATAATCAAATCCCAACACCCAAGACCAATAACTATTTGCATCAGCACATCTTCTGCCAAATCCAACATCGTATCTATCCGTTCTCTTTCCCCACAATTCTATTGTAAAAACAGAAAAATCAAGATTATAGTTTTGTATTGATGCGCCTTTAATAGAAGTATTTCCTCCTTTATATAACCCCCCATCAATTTTACCATCAACATATGATAAATCTCCCAAATCATTAAAATTATTGTTATTGATTGTTGAATCATTTAAATTATTTCTCAAATGCCAAACACCTTTAAAATTACTATCCCAAACATTAGTCGGGTCTGCTCCATCAGAAGCATCAGGATTTCCATAATAAAGATAAAATGATTTATTTTGTCCAGCAGTTAAAGAAGGAATTTTCACGTGATATTCAGCAACTTGATTAGTGGCATCGTGTCTCTCTCTTTCGTATTTTAAAAGAGTTTCGCCATCAGAAGCGCAATTCCCGCTCCAAAGAGATTTTCCGTTTCTTCTAACATAAATAATATGATTGGGAACTGTTATATCATATACAAACCCCTCATAATCAATCCACTCTCGTTTATCTGTTCTATTAACTTGAATTGTTTCTCTTTTGGTTAATGATAAAACATATCCTTCTTTTCTTTTATATTTTCCAAAAGCAAGGGTTCCACCCAATCTTTTTTTAAAAGAGCAACTATATCCTAATTTTAAAGCAACTTCTGAAATGTCATCCGCTAACTGTTTAGAAGTTGTAAAATAAATAATATTTCTTCCTCTTTTATGCCCATCACCTCTAACTAACCACTCAAATAAAATTTCTAACTGTCTTTTACTTAAATTTTTTATTTCTTTGGGGATAAATTTTTCGTATGTTTTTCCAAATTGAGATAAATAACTATATAACTGAATATTAATTATTCTCAAATTAGATGCATCTTTTCTTTTTACAAAAGATGGATTGAAACCATATTTCTTTAATAATTTAGCCAAAAAGATAAGAATATTTTCATCTTTTTGTGTTATGGTAATAGTGTGTGCGTGTCCATCAATAAAACAACTTCCCTCTGCTAACCAAAAACCAAAAAACTTTAACCAATCGTCCATTAAAATTTTTTTAGGACGAATAAACTCTTTCCCCCTTCTTCCATTGTATCTTATGGTAGCGGGTAAAATAAACCATTTTTTTTCTTCACCCTCCCAATTTGCCGAAACTTGAAGATAATAATGTTTTGGTAAATCTTTTGCTCTAATTATTTGAAAATTTCTCTTTTTTCTTCTATCCCATTCTTTCTTAACCCACATTCTATGCTCTGGTGTTACTAATAAATCCACAATTCTTCCTTTCTGATGAAACAACTTACCCTTAAACCAAATTTTCTGGTAATCTATTGGATAGTGATATTCAAGTTTATTGGTATTAGGATTAAGAGTAGCAACTTTTACTTGTAATCTTTTTTCCACCAAATCTTTCAAAAGCATCCAACCATTTTCTGTTAAAATTTCTGTATCTGGACTATAACAAAATCTTATATCTGTACCATCGCTTCTTGCTTTTGAAAAATCAAAATTAGAAGATGTTAAAATTACGGCAACGGGAAAATCGGTTAAATTGGCATCAATTTTGGTACCATCTATTGTTATTTTTTTTCTATATGCCCATCCTGATAGCCAAGCCATTTTATTGTTCTTCACTATAACTCACGACCGCTTTTGAAGTTGTGACATACTTTATAATTATCTCCATTGTCTTGTTTGCGGTTGTAGCCGTAGGTAAATCTCCGCCAATTCCTACATAATGATTTCCAAAAGTTAAAGTTCTTGAAGTTCCGTTATCGGTAATATAGATTATAAAAATATCGCCAACAGAAGGAGAGGTAGCGTTGTTTATGGTTAAATTATCAGCTAAAGCTGTTAAGTAGTATTCATCATAACTTGCTTTATCAGGAGTTATAGATGAAACTGAAGTTTGCGAATTTTGACGAGGGGATATTTTTTTATTAGATAAAGATTGTGTATCAGTGGTTCCAACAACATCGCCAGAAGGCAAAAGTTTTCCACTATCTTTTATAAGTTTTCCAGTTGTCCCGTCAAATAAAACTACGGCATTGTTAGTTGAAGATGAAGGACCAGAAACATCACCAGCGCCCTGTCCATCTTGTCCTTTTTGTGCTAACAATTCCCAGTAAGAAGGATTGGTTGGTAATTCACCTGTATTTGCCTGAATACAAATATAAGATGATCCCTGATATTGAACTGCGTCATCTACGCTGTAAGCGGTTGAACTTGACCATTCGCCCCTCCAATTTAACCCCTTTTCTCCTTGCGGACCTTGCGGACCTTGCGGACCAGTTGCTCCTGTATCTCCTTTTTCAGCAACTAATTTCCAATAAGAAGTATCAGTTGGTAAATTTCCTAATGAATTTTGAATACAGGTATAACAAGACCCTTGATATAAAACAAAATCGCCAACATAGTATTGAGTTGACCCGTTATATTCTCCTTTCCAAACTTGTGACCAAAGTTTATTTGCCATAATTATTTATTTAAAAATGTCCACGACCCGCTTGCTGGTTTTGTTAAATTATTCCAACCCCCAGCTTCTTGTGTAATTAAGTATTCATCTTCATTTTGTCCAACTAAATAATAATCTCCAGCTTCAGAAACTAAATAAATTGTAACATCTTCTTTTGTTAAAAAATTCCAACTCATATTTATTCAAAATTATAATATCTTGGTTGAAGCCTTACTTTAATTTCGCCTCTTTGTGTAAAATAATCTATAAATCTTTGCCTCCATTCTTCAGCTTTTTTATTCAAGTAAGCAATTTTATCGGTTAAGCCATTTACAGCTGAATACTCCAAAGCGACTAAAAATGGAATAATTGGATGTAAAACCAAGGGAATACCAGGTTCTTTTGTGGTATCGGTTGAAACAAATTCTGAAATATCTCTTGAAACATAAATTCTAACTTTTGAAACTAAAGAGGTATCAGGTGCTGGTTTTAAAAATAAATCAAATCCCTCAATATAGTAATAAGCTGGAACTCCAGCTGTTTTATAAAATTCATCAACCGCCACGTCTTTTAAGTCCTCTAATTTGATTGGTGTTAATTCTTTCCAGTTTCCGTTTATATCCCGAACTTCAACTCTTTCTACATCAAAAGCCGTAGACGGCAATTCATAACTACTTTGATTATTTACCAGTGTTCTTTC
>Ga0197142_1000701_pt1 | contig 31058 bp, 26 predicted proteins | sample GBS60_MetaG_FD_148614 | JGI IMG/M metagenome (GOLD analysis project Ga0197142, IMG submission 148614) | Sediment microbial communities from Great Boiling Springs, Gerlach, Nevada, United States - GBS 60_MetaG | ecosystem: Environmental > Aquatic > Thermal springs > Hot (42-90C) > Sediment...
CAGTTCGCAGGCGCCGCGCACCGCCTCCTGGACGGGAATCTTCGCCTCTTCGACCCGGATCGCCAGGCGAGCCGAGGCGGCGATTTCGTTCAGCGCGGCGCTCAAACCGCCCCGGGTCAGATCCCGCAGGCAATGCAGCTCGATCCCCGCTTCAAGCAACGCCTGGACAGGCTCCCAGAGGGGAGTGGTGTCGCTGGCAATCACGGAGTCGAACTCGAGGCCCTCGCGGACCGAAAGAACGGCGATGCCGTGGGCCCCCAGGTCGCCGCTCACGATCACGGCGTCGCCGGGGCGCACCGCCTGCGGGCCGATCGGACTCGGCGCCTCGACAAGCCCGATTCCCGCCGTATTGATGAAGACGCCGTCGCCCTTGCCCTTGTCCACCACCTTGGTGTCGCCGGTAACCAGGGCCACCTGCGCCGCCCGCGCCGCCTCGCTCATGCTGCGCACAACCCGCTCGAGCACCCCAACAGGCAACCCCTCTTCCAGGATGAAGCCGGCGCTCAAGAACATCGGACGCGCGCCGCACATGGCCAGGTCGTTGACGGTGCCGTTGACGGCGAGCACGCCGATGTCGCCGCCGGGAAAGAAGAGCGGACGCACCACGTAGGAATCGGTGGTGAATGCCAGGCGCGCCCCGGCCACGTCGACGACTGCTCCGTCGTGGCGGCGGTTCAGGGCCTCGTTCGAGAAAGCCGGCAAGAACAGACTCTCCAGGAGCTTTTGCATCAGCCGGCCGCCGCCGCCGTGCGCCAGCAGGATCCGCTCAGACAGGTCCGAGGGCAGCGGGCAGCTCCAGTTGAACTCCGGACTACTGTTTTCGGCCATAGCGGTAGTAGGCGGCGCAGGCGCCCTCGGAGGAGACCATGGGAGCGCCGAGCGGAGACTCGGGCGTGCAGCGGACGGCAAAGGCGGGACACTCGTGCGGCTTCTTGAGCCCTTGCAGCACCGCCCCGGCGATACACTCCTCGGATTCGGCCGCCTCGGGCGCCGCGGCCGGGAATCGAAGCTCGGCGTCGAACGCCCGGTAAGGCTCACGCAACCGAAGGCCGCTCGAAGGGATCTCGCCGATGCCCCGCCAGCAGCGCGGGGAGATCTCGAAGACCTCTGCAATGAGCTGTTGCGCCTTCCGGTTGCCCTCGCGCCGTACGGCACGCGCATACTGGTTCTCCACCTCGGCGCGGCCGCCCTCCAGTTGCGCGACGGCGAGCCGGATGCCCTCGAGCAGGTCGAGCGGCTCAAAGCCGGTGACGACGATCGGGACGCGGTAGTCGCGCGCAATGGCCTCGTAGTCTTCGTAGCCCATCACGGTGCAGACGTGCCCGGGCGCAAGAAACGCCTGCACGCGACAGTTGGGAGAGTCCAGAATCGCGCGGATGGCCGGCGGCACCAGCACGTGGGCGACGAGAACCGAGAAGTTGGTGACGCCCTCCCGGGCGGCCTGCCAGACGGCCATGGCGTTGGCCGGGGCGGTGGTTTCAAAGCCGACGGCAAAAAAAACGACCTGGCGCGTCGGGTTGGCCTTCGCCAGACGCAACGCATCGAGCGGAGAATAGACGATCCGGACGTCGGCCCCGCCGGCTTTCGCGTCAAAAAGGCTGCGCGAGGAGCCGGGCACCCGCAGCATGTCGCCGAAGGAGCAGAAGATCACCTCCGGCCGCCTGGCAATGGCGATGGCCTTGTCAATCAGTGCCAGCGGCGTGACGCAGACCGGACATCCCGGACCGTGCACGAGGGTGATTTCAGGCGGCAGCAGCTCCTCCAGGCCGGTTTTCAGAATCGTGTGCGTCTGTCCGCCGCAGACCTCCATCAGGGTCCAGGGGCGTCGGACCAGGCGGCGGATGGCGGCGGCGAGGCGCCCGGCCGCTGCTTCGTCCCGGTACTCGTCGACGTATCTCACCCGGACGGCTCCTCGAGTTCGCCGAGCTCGCCCAGGCGCTCCAGTTCGGCGAAGATGCGCTGCGCCTCGGCCTCATCCACGACGTTGAGGGCGAAGCCCACGTGAACCAGCACGTAGTCGCCGGGCGCAGCTTCCGGCGTGAAGGCGAGGCTCACCTCCTTGTGCACCCCGCCGAAGTCGACCTTGCCGCGGCGCAACATCGGCTCGGGGCCGTCTTCGATGCTGACGATCTTACCCGGAACGGCCAGGCACATATCGATATCCCTGCGCGGCCAGCACGACCTGTCCGAGTGCGATTCCCCCGTCGTTGGCGGGAACGCGCTGATGCGTATAGACGGCAAAACCCAGCGCCTCGAGGTGCGCCGCCGCGCGCTCGGTCAGATAGCGGTTTTGAAAAACACCGCCACTCATTATTATCTGACGCACGCCGGTCGCCTGGGCGACCTCGACAATCCAGCCGACCAGCGCGTTGTGGAATCGCGCCGCCACAAGCGATGCCGGCCGGCCGGCCCTCACGTCGGCCAACACCAGGCGGACGAGCTCGCCCCAGTCGCCTCCCGGCAGGGGATAGGCCTCCTCGGTGTGATGGCCGCCGATGGCGGCCTCCAGTTCCATGGCCGCCTGCCCTTCGAAGCGGTTGTAGTGCGCCACGCCGGCGAGCGAGGCGACGGCGTCGAACAGGCGCCCGACGCTGGTCGTCACCGGACAGTTCAGATTCCGCTCCAGCATACGGGTTAGTTGCGGCGGCCCGTCGAATGGAGCCCCTGCCTCGAAGCAGACTCCCATCGCCGCCCGGCGGCATTCCCGGATGGCCGCCTCGCCTCCGGGCAGCCGGAAGGGACGCAGGTGCGCAATGCGCTCCAGCCGATCCCCGTCAACCAGAAAGATTTCGCCGCCCCAGATCGTGGCGTCCAGACCGTACCCGGTGCCGTCCCAGGCGAAGCCGAGATAGGGCGGACGGACGTCGTTCTCTGCGGCGCAGGCGGCGACATGGGCGTGATGATGCTGAATGGCCACGACCGGCAGCCCGGATCGGCGCGCCCATTCGGTGGAGGCGTAGTCCGGGTGCATGTCGCAGGCGACAAGCTCGGGCCGGAAGCGGTAGAGCCGGCACAGGTCCTCGATCGTCCGCTCGAAGTGCAGGCGCGCCTCGAGCGTGTCGAGGTCGCCCACATGCTGACTCAGGAAAACCTGGCGCCCGACAGCGATGGCGACCGTGTTCTTCAGATGCGCTCCGACAGCCAGCACGGGCGGAAGGCTCGAGGCGACCGGCACCGGCAGCGGCGCATACCCGCGCGCCCGGCGCAAGACGCTTTCGCGGCCTCGCGCCAGGCGCACGACCGAGTCGTCGCAGGGCCTGGCGATCGGCCGGTTGTGCGTCAAGAAGAAATCGGCGATTGAGCCGAGCCGGCTGCGGGCCTCCTCATCGTCGATGGCGATCGGCTCATCGCTCCGATTGCCGCTGGTGGCCACCACCGGACGAGGAAACTCCCTGGCGAGCAGATGATGAAGGGGAGAGTAGGGGAGCATGACCCCGAGGTAGGGCGAGCGCCGCGCGACACTGGGCGCGATGGCGTGCCCGGGAAGCGGCTCGAGCAGCACGATCGGGGCTGCCGGAGATTCCAGCAACGCCGCCTCCTCCGGCGAGACCCGGCAATAGCGCCGGACGGTTTCGAGATCCCGCATCAGGAGGGCGAACGGTTTCTCCTCCCGCTGCTTGCGCCGCCGAAGCCGCACGACGGCTTCTTCATTGAGCGCATCGACCAGAAGCTGGAAGCCGCCGATGCCTTTCAGGGCGACGATGAGGCCCGCCTCCAGGGCGCGGACCGCCTCCTCCACGGAGGCGCCGAGACGCGGGCCGCAGGCCGGGCAGGCGACCGGCTGGGCGTGAAAGCGCCGATCCGCCGGGTCATGATACTCGCGGGCGCAGTCCGCGCACAGCGCGAAGTCCCGCATGGTCGTATTCGGTCTGTCATACGGGATCTCCCGCACGATGGTGTAGCGCGGCCCGCACAATGTGCAGTTGATGAAAGGATAGCGGTAGCGCCGGTCCTTCGGATCGAACAGCTCGCTCAGGCAGGCCGGGCAGGTGGCCAGGTCCGGCAGCACGGCTGCCGTCCTCGCCTCTTCGCCGTCGCTTGCCAGGATTTCGAAGTTTACCAGGCCGGCCGGCGCCAGGCGCGAGATCTCCCGCGCCAGCACCACCGCGGGCCGGGGTTTTTCGCGCTCCAGCCGCTCAAGAAAAACGGCCAGATGCGGTGCGGGGCCCTCGACTTCAACAAACAGTCCGGTTGATGTGTTTCGCACCCAGCCCGCCAATCCGAGTTCGGTCGCCAGGCGAAACACGAAGGGCCGAAAGCCGACGCCCTGGACGGCGCCGTACAGGGCGATGCGATACCTGGCGGTGTTGGAATCGGGACCGATATTCCCAGTATCGCCCAGCGGACCTGACGGACCGTGTTCGCGCCGGCCGCCTCAGGCGCGCCCGGCTCCCACCGGAACCTCGGGCCGCGAGGCGGCAAGCGCGGCGAGGCTGACGTGGATCTCGGGCATCGCGCCTTGCTCGAAGCTGGCGCGGATGAGCCGTTCTTGCTCCTCGCGAAGCTGGCGCCGCAGCCGCGCCTCGAATTCCTTCAATCTCTCTTCGATCGACTTTTGCTTGCCCTTGTTGGCGATCAGATCCTCGCGGTAGCGCTTCAGGAAGTAGCTGATCGTCTCCACGCGGATCTTGATCGAGCCGGCGGGCTTGTTCTCGTCGATGTCCTTGAAGCAAAAGTACGGTGTTCCGGAATGCTCGATGATCTCCTCAACGACGGTGTAGATGGGGGCGTCATGGCCGCACTTGAAGCTCGACAACTCGAGCGCCACCAGATTCGGATGACGCGCCACGAACTTCGCCGCCCAGATCTTCCGCGACGTGTTCTCCGAGTAAGAGTTCTTCCAGACGTCGGTGATCGCCATCGGGTGAGGAATCTCGCCGGCGCGCACCTCTTCACCGAACAGCCGCCAGAGGATGTCGTCGTCGATCGGCAATGAGTCCTGCGTGAAGATCGGGTAGCCGAGCTTCTGGAACTCCTCAAGAATTTCGTGGTTGATGCCGGGATCGTTGTGATACGGCCGGCCGAGCACGACGATGCCGATGCGATCCTCGCGCTCGAGCTGCTCGAGCGTCTGGCGGGCGGCGGCGCGCAGGACGACGTTGTTGAAGTAGTCCAGGCAGCGGTAGCCTTCGCGCACCGCGCGGGCGTTCTCCTCCGGCGTGAGGCCGAAGATGTCCTTGAACTGGTTGTACATCTGCCGCTCGAACAGCTCCGGCCGGCTCAGGTTGACGAAGGTGTCCAGGAACAGAACGCCGAATTCGGCAAACAGATCCCCCTCTTTGGTGAAGGCGGCTTTGACGGCCTCCGGCGTCGTCGCCACGGTCGGGCAGGCGCGACTTCCCTGCGTGCAAGCGAGATCGCTCGGCAGGCAGTCGATCATCGGGAAGAAGATCGCATCGAGCGGTTTGCGCCGGTGGTGGACATACAGCAGGTTATGCACGTGCGGGATGCCGAGCTTGGAGGGGAAGCAGGGGTCGATGGCGCCGCGCTTGGCGCCTTCTTTGTAAAGCTGCTCGCTCGTGTAATCGGAGAAAACGATGTTTTCCGGCTTGATGCCCAAGGCGGCGAAATATCCCGTGAACAGAGGCGCCGTCGAGTACAGGTTCAGCACGCGCGGAATGCCGATGCGGAAGCTCTGGCGGCGCCGCACCAGCTCCGCGCGCCGTTTCTGCGCCGGTGTGATCTGGACGCGCGGCGGCGGATCGGCCACCACGGGCACGTCCTGAATGCGAAAGACCTGGCGGGCGGCGATCTCGGCAAAGTTCGGGTTGGCTTTCTTGATCTTGTCCAGGCTTCCCTTGATGACGCGCATCTCGCTCACGTCCTCGACCGTGCCCTTCTCGCAGGTGGCGATGATGACGCGCTGGGCGCCCTCCTCAAGCGGCACCTTCGAGTTCTTCGGCCGGTAGGCCGTATCGCTCAAAATGTGCGTCTTGACGTCGATGAACGTACGCAGGCACTTGTTCTTGCAGAAGTAGCAGCGCGTGGCCTCGCTCCGCGTGGTCTTGTACTGAATGCGCTGCACCGCCTCAAGGCCAATGAACGTGGTCTTGCGGCCCAGGTCATACAGTCGGCCCGCCTCGAGCGCGGCGCCGATGGCGCCCGCCTCGCCGCAGTGCTCGTGCACGATCACCTCCGGCTTGACGTCCTTGCCCTTGAAACGCGATTCGATGAAGTCGACCTGGGCCTTCACCGCGGCCAGATTGTACTGCGTGCCGCCCTGGAGCAGGAACCGCCGGCCGATCGCCGCCAGATTCGGAATCTGCGAGACGTACAGCCAGACGTTCTTGGGCAGCACGTTGCACAGGCCCGCCATGATCTCCTCGGGCTTCCAGCCCTGCCGCTGAAAGTCGACGATGTCGGACTGCATGAAGACGGCGCAGCCGTAGCCGAACTGCGGAAACGCCTTGGCGCTGAAGGCCACCTCGGCGAACTGCTCGACGGCGAAGCCGAAGCTCTGTGCCGTGGATTGCAGGAAGTAACCGTTGCCGGCCGAGCACTGCGTGTTGAGCTTGAAATCCTTCACCCGCCCGTCGCGCAGGATGATGATCTTGATGTCCTGGCCGCCGATGTCGCAGATGACGTCGGTGTCCTTGTAAAAATGCAGGCCCGCCTGAGTGTGAGCCACCGTCTCGACGATGGCGGCGTCGGCGCCGATGACGTCGCGCAGGATGTCCTTGGCGTAGCCGGTCGTGCCGACGCCCAGCACGCGCAGCTCGGCGCCCTGGCTTTTGACCTGGTGCTCGAGCTTGGCGAAGATCTCCATGGTGTCCTCGATGGGATTGCCCCTGGAGAGCTGATAGGCTTTGGCGAGCACACGGCGCGCCGGGTCTTTCGAGAGCAGCACCGCCTTGGTCGATGTCGATCCGCCGTCGATGCCGATGAAGCCTTCCACGACTTCGCCGGGGCTGAAGCGGGCCGGCACAAACGGCTTGTGGCGGTACCGTTCCTGGAAGGCCTTGAGCTCCTCGGCGCTCTTGGCCAGGCCGCCCTTGCCGCCGCGTTTCTGCTTCTCCTCGTCGCGGCCGACGCGAATGTACCAGTCCAGCTTCTCCCAGCCCAGATAGCGACCCGCCTCCGGGCCCTCGGCTTTGCCGAACTCGACCGCTCCGATGGCGGCAAAGTACTGGGCGTTGGCCGGGGTCTTGATGAGCTCCTCCGGCGGGACGCCTTCCGGCAGCGGATACTTGCGCTCCTCCCAGATCTTCGGGATGTTGTGCTTCCAGCATTCCCGCATGCCGCGAATATAGGTGTTGGGTCCGCCGAGCAGCAGCACCTCCGGCCGCAGCGTGTTGCCCCGGGTGAGCACGGAAAGATTCTGCATCACGATGGCTTCAAACAGCGAGGCCATCAGCTCCTCGTTCGGCACGCCGCTCTTTTGCAGGCCGTTGATGTCGGTCTCGGCGAAGACGCCGCACTTGCCGGCCACCGGATGCAGCTTCAGGCCGGTATAGCCCATCTCGCAGAGCTTCTCCGGGGGGATGCGGAGTTTGGCGTTGATCTTGTCGATGACGGCGCCCGTGCCGCCGGCGCACTTGTCGTTCATCGACGGGATCTTCTTCTTCCGGCCGGTCTCCGGATCCTCCTTGAAGATGATGATCTTGGCGTCCTGGCCGCCGAGCTCGATCACCGAGCCGCACTCCGGATGGAGCTTCTCGACGGCGAGCGAGACGGCATTGACCTCCTGGACGAATTTGGCGCCCAGATACTTGGCCAGGCCGGAGCCGCCCGAGCCGGTCATGAAGATCCGCGCTCGCTTGGGTTCAAAGCCCGCGATCTCGTTTTCGAAGCGCTGGAGAAACTCCAGGACCTTTTCCGGTTGCTTGGTTTCGTGCCGCTGGTAGTCCTGCCAGAGGACTTCGTCGGTGGCGGCATCGACAACCACGGCCTTCACCGTGGTCGATCCGACGTCCATGCCGATCAGGAACTCGCGCGCCATGGCCTCAATGCCTCCGCCGGTTCCGGAGCTCGGCGATGTGGTAGACCATGTTGGCCGCCACGCCCACCACGCCCTTGCGCTGGGGAACCCGGTAGAACGGCCGCCGAAGCTCGGGATGTTTTTCGACGAAGGCGTAGCAGTCCTTGAGCGTCAGGCCGGTGGACTGAAGCGCCTCCTCGAACTCTCGCTTGGCGCGCACCTTGGCCTCCCCGAGCGCCATCTGGACCCGGCTATGCGCGTTGATCTCGCCTTCGCCCGAGGTCTCGATCGGCAAGTAGATCATGTCCTTGTAGTGAGCGACGACGGCCGCCTGCGCCCCGTCGGACTGCGTCGAAGGCATGCAGCCGAAGGGCTTCAGGCTGAGCACCATGTGCGCCAGTCCCTTGTTGGAGTAGTAGATGTTCTTGGCCACCTCGAGGTGCCCCTCCCCGCCGCCGGCCCGCGAGTTGTAATAGGGATGGCCGAGCCGTTGCAGCTCGTACTGGTCCGTCAGATGGTGGGGCAGATCGCCCAAGGCTTTCACCAGTCGGTGATATTCGCGGCGGAAGATCGCCTCGGCCAGCTTGAGCTTGGCGAGCTTGTTCCGGTAGTTCCACTCGATGCGGGCGCGCGCGCCGAGCCGCCACAGCGGCGGCAGCACGGCGCCCTCCTCGAGTCCTTTGTGGTCCCGGTATTTCTGCACCACCTGGTGGATCATGTAGGTGATCCAGGTGCCCACCGGCTCCACCAGAACCTGGGCGCCCTCGCGCTCCAGGAACCGGAACATGTTGAAGTTGCCGTCGCCTTCGGTGGTCTGCGCCCAGAACTCCCCCGTGATCTTGACGATGGGTTTCACGCGCAGCCGGTCCACCTCGATGGCGTCGAACATCCGGCGGCACTCGACAAGGGCGTTGGGAATCCTGTCTCCGACAAGCTGCCGAACAAACTTGCCGGCGTACTCAAGCGTCTCCTTGCTCCGCCCGAGCTTTGCGCCGAGCTTGCCGTTGATGCGCCACGGCCGGTTTTCGGCGAAGACGCCGTGCATGAAGTCGATCACTTGCTCGAGCGTCCGGTCGGTTTCGCCCGCATGCACCTCATAGGGGCGGATCTGATAGGCGACGTCGTTCAACACGTCGCCGCAGTTCAAGGCGTTGAGGATGCCGAGGAAGAAATCGACGTTCATCTCCAGGCCTTGCTCGACATCGGACTGGTTCAAGCCGCCAGACTGCTGAAACAGCAACACGCGGAAGCCGTCAAAGCCCGCGTTGCGGAGCGCCAGCCGATACTCGGCCTCGTACATGCCGAAGCGGCAGGGGCCGCAGGCGCCGGCGGTGAAAAACACATACTTGTCGAGGATCTCCTGGCGGCTGAGCCCCTTTTGTTCCAGGCCCTGGAGGTACTGCACCAGGTTGCCGACGGTGAAGTAGGTCGGGTTGCATTGGCCGTTGTTGCCGTATTCCTTGCCGATCTGGAACGCGGCGACGTCCGGCGTCGGCAAGGCCTCGGCCTTGTAACCCAAGCCCTCGAGCACTCCGTGAATCAGCTTTTCGTGCTTCCAGGTCAGCCCGCCGAAAAGCACGGTCGTGTACGGCCGCTGGTCCTTGGTGAACGGGCGTTCGGTGGGACGTTTGAAGTGGTGAACCTCGCGGCGGCCGAGGCTTGCCTCTCGCTCCAGCCGCGCGCGCTCTTCCTCGACGCGACGGCGGATCAGCTCCTCCACCGACTCGATCTGGACGAGACCGGCGCCGGGCCGGCCCTCAAGGACCGAAGAGTTCATGCTGCCCTCCGAGTGAACCGTACGGATTCGAAAATTCCGGAATTCCCAGTGACACCAACAGATTGAACTGAAATCCTTTGGGCGGGCAAAGGCTATGCAGCGAACGGCGCCTATCAGCGACTAGAGGGGCGGGAGCGGCGGTTGGCCGGAAGCGGCCTTTTGGGCCTTAGGCCGGCGGGCGCGCCCGGCGACGAGCAAGCCCGCCGGGAGGATCTTCGTCGGACGCGACATGGGCCGCTGCCTTTGTGGGCAGGCATAGCTTCAGCCTGCCCCGGTCGGCAACCGGCATGCCCTGGACCTAGCGGCGGATGGCGACCCACAGATTCTGTCCCGTCGGCTGCCCGTCGACGCTCAGCTCGATTCGCGCGTCGCCGTCGGAAACCTCTGGCACGGTCACGTTGAACTGGTACAGGCCGAGGAAGCCGCCTACAAGAGCCCCTTGCGCGGGCGCGGCAACCCCGCCGATGCGGAACTCGAACGGCAGCGCCAGCGGCAGCGAAGCGGCCGGAACTTGCCCCGCCGGACTGGGCGGATTCGACGGGCCGCAGCCGACGGCGTAAATGAGGATCGTCTCCCCAGGCCGCGCCGGGCGGAAACGCGCCCCGGGCACGAGATTCTCCGGACCGACAAACGTTTGGGTCTCGGGGAAGTCGGGGTAGATCGCCACGACGTAGCTGCGGCCGCCGGAGGCAAAGCGCGCGTCGCTTAGCATCGCGGGGGAGATTCGCGTCTTGTTGACCACCACCGCGTTGGAGGCGCCGTTGGAATTGACGACCTCGACGTTGACCGGGCCGACAGCGTCATCGTCCGGCGCCAGCGCGTTGACCTGCGTCGGACTCACGTAGCTTATGACGGCCGGCCTGCCGTTGATGTTCACCCTAACGCCGGCGAGCTCGGTCGGGCCCCGACCCTGATCGAAGTCGGCCAGAGTCCATTCCCGCGTCGTTTGCGAAAGGTTCTGGCCGAAGATCTGAACCCACGTTCCCGACGATAGCCGCTCGCTGTTGTCGAAGGCCTGAAGCACGGGTTGCGAGGTGCGGATCTGCGGCCGAGCGGCCTGCGCCTCAGGCTCGACGGTGATCCGCCGCAAGTGGATTCGGTCGCCGGTCACCGCGCCGTTCATGTTGGCGGCGTTGGCGGCGATATAGAAGTGGATCGCTCCGACAGCAGGGCTCGGCGGCGTCCAGTCGAACTGGAAGATGCCGTCGGCGAACGCATTGGTGTGTTCTAAATAGGAGATGTCTCCTCGACGGGCGATCTGGGTTCGGGCATCCACAGGCGCGAGCGTGCCGGCCTGGCGGTTCTGCTCATCGCGCACACTGAGCTGGAAGCCGAAGCCGCGCCCCTGGGGGTCCGTGATCGTCAGTCGCAACCGTTGCGTCACGCCTGGCTGGTATCGCGGGCCCGAGGGGAAGGCGATCTCGATGGCACTTGAGTTCTCGATGAGGGCGCCCGTCCCCGTCTGATGGCAGCCCGCGGCCCAGCAGGTCCCCTCGCCCGGTGCGCCGGAGACACCCGCCGGCGGGCCGCTTCTGTATGCCCGTATGACGAGCGGCACGGCCGTCGCCAACACGAAGGCAACCGACAAGTTGGCAATTCGAACGCCCCTGCACTGCATGATCCCCGCCTCCCACCCTTTAAGATACGCGCGATGCCCTTCGGCTTGACGATCCCGATCGATCCTTTTACATCTGTAACGCCAGCCGTCGACCCCCCTTCAGTTCGAGTTCGCCGCCTGCCGACGCCTCAGCCGTTCGAAGCGCTCAGAGACGCGTTGCACATAAAGCTGCGTCTCCCGGTAGGGGGGAATCCAGCCGTGCCGGTCGACCGCGCCGGCGCCCGCGTTATAGGCGGCCAGCGCCCGATACAGGCCGTAGTCGTAGCGTTCGAGCAGCTCTCGCAGGTAGCGCGCCGCGGCATCAACGTTCTGGGCCGGATCGGCGGGATCGGCATTGAGTTGGGCCGCCGTGGCGGGCATCAATTGCATCAGCCCGATGGCGCCCTTGGGAGAGACGGCTGTGGGGTTATAGCCGGACTCGACCGCAGCGATGCTATCGAGCAGCTCCACCGGAAGGCCATGCCTGCGTGCCGCCTCTTCGATGAGCCGGCGCGGGTCGGCCGGCGGCTCCGGCGTGCGCGTCGCCGGCGTCGGCTCGGCTACGGGCCCTGTCAGATCGGCCGCTTCTTCCTTTTCGAGCCGCACCAGACTCCGCGCGTCAATCTCGATCAGGCCGCCGCCCAGATACAGGCGCACGATCTCACCGTCACGCTCCACGCGATCCGCGCGGAGACGGAATCCCGTAGCCAGCACGGCGTACTCGCCGGCCAGTGCCGCTGCGGCCAGGCTGAGCCCAAGGAGCACCTTCACGGTTCGTTCTATCTTGGATGACGCGGCGTCATCCGCGCGCGTTGATTCTAGCGCAGTTCCACCACCACCAGGCTATAGAGGCCCAGGCGCGGAAGCGTCACTTGCGCCCGACCGTCGCCCACGGTTACCGAAAGAGGCTGCTGCCCGGTTTGCTCGGGCGACAAGGCAAACGCCCGGCTGACCGACTTGCCGGGCGCCAGCCGCAGGTTGATCGTTATCCGACCGACCTCGGCCCGATTCGCCGCGTCATAGTTGAGCAGGTGGACCAGCAGGCGGCCGCGGTCCTTCTGCTCGAGCAGCTCGGCGGTAACCGTCGGCGGGGCCTTGACCTCGAGCGGCAGATCGCCGGCCGCGGCCCAGCGCACCGCCGAGATGAGCTCCTCCCAATTGCGCGGGAGCTTCCAGTACTGGCTCGTCATGGCCACCGCCGGCGGCTTCTCGACCGCCGGCTCGACCTCGGGCAGATAGGCGACGCGGCCCTTGCCGACCCGGCGCCGCGCGGGCTGCGGCGAGGAAGCGCTCACGCCGAACAGCTCCGCCAAACCGAAATCGCGCCGCCGCACGCGCCAGGCGGTGTAGAGGGAGGTGTGCCCGGTGGCGATCAGACCGCCGCCGCCCCGCACGTATTCCTCGATCAGCTTAATCTGATCGTCGGACAGAGACTCTTGATCGGCAAGCACCAGGACGCGGTAGCGCGACAAGTCCGAAAGGTGTTGATCAAAGATGATATCGAACGGGACCTTCGCCTGGATGAGGGCCTGCTCAAACAGCATGGTGCTTTGCCAGGGCCGGTCGTTGTTGTAGGCAAGGCTGGCATAGGAATGAAGCACGGCAAGTTCGGCGCCGCTTGAGACGCCGCGGTAGTAGTCGAAATTGTTGCGGAAGAAGGCGATGTAGCGCCGCTCGGTTTCCGTGGCGCTGTAGCCGGCCAGCCCGCCGCCCACCATGCCCAGGTTCTGGCGGTTGTAGGCCATCGCCTCGGCCATCGCCAGGGGGCCGCCGCGCGTGCCGGCAGTGTACGTAAAGATGCTGTTGCCGAGCGAGGCCGCCATCTTGTAGGTGCGGATCTTCGAGACCAGGATGCCCTCGGGTGTTACGCCGGGCTCGTTACCCTCCTCGGTCCAGACGACGTCGGTGTGCGCAAGAAGCCGCGGATAGTCCACGCCTTGCTCCCAGACGGTGTTCCGTCCGGAGATGCCGCTGTGAGGGTTGCACTCGACCGCCGTCTCGGGATTCAGGCTCCGGATGTAGCGTCCCATCTCGGCGTAGTAGGCGGTGAGGCGCTCGGCCCGGAAGTCGGCCCATTCCTGCCAGAGCGGATCGTCAATGGTGCTGCGCGGTCGGTCGTCCTGCGGCGGCTCGACATAGCGCACCTCGGCAAAGCCGAACCGGTCGCGCAGCCCTTCGCGCGTGTACTTGGCGCGCAGGAACTGGCGGAACTCCTCGATCGCCTGCGGATGGAGAAAAACGGGCGGTTGGGCCTGGAGACTGGTGTTGTCGAAATGAATCAGGTCTGCCCCCAGCTCCTGGATGGCGATCCGGACCACCTCCCGCATGTAAGCGCGGTAGCCGGGATGCATGAAATAGACCCGTTTGCGGAACGTCTGGTTGCCGTAGACGACGGGCCGGCCCAAATACGGCGGCACAAACCATTCCTCGGCTTCCGGCCGCTCCGCCAGGAACGTCTCGTAGGCGATCGTGCTGCCCACGTAGACGCCCACGCGGAGGCCGTGCTTTTTGAGCAGGGCCGCGAGCCGCCGCGCGTCACCCATGTGCTCTCTTTCGGCGGCGAGGCCGAAGCCCTTGTAGAAATGAATCACCGCCATGGTGACGCCGAGTTCCTTGAGCTTCAGCACGGCGTCCTCGGTGTGCTGGCGCTCGTAGTCTTCTTGCTGCCAGGTGGTGTTGCCGCCCACCCGCTGGCGGAAAATCCGCATGTCATCCCAATTGCCGACGATGATGAGCGGCTCCTGGCCGAGCCAGGACGGGCGCCGAGCGCCGGCCGGAGGACCTTCGGGAACTTCGGCGACGGGCGGCGGGCGCCCGCAGGCCGCCGTCGAGGCCAACGAGATCAGGGCGCCTGCAAGCAGCAGGCTCAGCCTCCGGCGGGGGTTGGGACGGTTGAGCATTGCTCGGCCATTTTACCGCCGCCCCAACGGGGGTCGGGCGGTACGGCGCTCACGCCAACAGGCGCGCCGCCTCCTTGGCAAAGTAGGTGAGGATGATGTCGGCGCCGGCGCGGCGGATCGCCGTCAAGGACTCGATGACGGCGCGGGGGCGATCCAGCCAGCCGCGTTCGCAGGCGGCCACCAGCATGCTGAATTCGCCGCTCACCTGATAGGCGGCGACGGGCGCGTCGAAGCGATCCCGGGCCATGCGGATCAGATCCAGATAGGGCATGGCCGGCTTAACCATGATGAGGTCGGCGCCCTCTTCGAGATCGAGCTCGATTTCGCGCATTGCCTCCCGGCCGTTGGCCGGGTCCATCTGGTAGCTGCGGCGGTCTCCGAACTTGGGCGCCGATTCGGCCGCCTCGCGAAACGGCCCGTAGAAGACCGAAGCGAACTTGGCGGCATAGGAGAGAATGGGCGTCATGGAGAAGCCCGCTGCATCGAGCGCGGCTCGGATGGCCGCCACGCGCCCGTCCATCATGTCGGAAGGGGCGACAATGTCGGCGCCGGCGCGGGCGTGCGAGACGGCGGTGGCCGACAGCCATTCCAGCGTGGCGTCGTTGTCTACGTCGCCGGCGACAACCTTGCCGCAATGGCCGTGGCTGGTGTACTCGCAGTTGCAGACGTCGGTGATCACTACAAGACCCGGAACCTCCCGCTTGAGGGCCCGCACGGCGCGCTGGACGATGCCGTCGTCGGCGTAGGCGCCGGAAGCCAGCTCGTCTTTCGACTCCGGGATGCCGAACAGGATCACGCCGCCCAGGCCGAGCGAACGCGCCTCCTCGCACTCTTTGACGAGCTCGTCGATCGAAAGCTGATAGTTGCCGGGCATGGCGTTGATCTGGCGGCGCACGCCTTCGCCGGGCACGACGAACAGGGGCAGAACAAAGGCGGCCGGATTGAGCCGGGTCTCGCGCACCAGGCGGCGAATCGGCTCCGAGGAGCGCAGCCGGCGCATGCGGTGGACCGGAAATGCCATACTGTTAGGGATTGTAACAGCGCGGCAACGTCACGGCCATGCGCGAGATGGCGCGGCGCTATTTCATCCGCGGACGGGTCCAGGGAGTGGGATTCCGCTTCTTCGTAGAGCGCGTGGCCAACGAGCTGGGCCTTCGCGGTTACACGCGGAATCTCGCCGACGGCCAGGTGGAAGTCTACGCCATCGGCTCGCCCGAACAGCTTGAGGAGCTCGCCGGCTACCTGCGACGCGGTCCGCGGCTGGCCGACGTGCGCGGGATCGAGCAGCAGGAGGCGCCGGTGGAAAAGGTCCGCGGCTTCCGTATCCTCGGATAGACGCCGAGCGCACTTTCGCAAGGAAGATTTGACTGGTTTATGGAACACCTCAAAAAGCTGATCCGCGAGGTGCCGGACTTCCCCAAGCCGGGCATCCTCTTCTATGACATCACCACCCTGCTCAAGGAGGGCGAAGGCCTTCGCCAGGTGGTGTCCGCACTCGAGAAGGCCATCGAGGACCTCGAATTCGACGTCATCTTGGGGATCGAATCGCGCGGCTTCATCTTTGCCCCGATCCTGGCTCACGCCCTCGGCAAGGGTTTCGTCCCGGTGCGCAAGCCGGGCAAGTTGCCGGCGGCGACCGAGCGGATCGACTACGAGCTCGAGTACGGCACCGACGCGCTTGAAATCCACAAGGACGCCGTGGGCCCGGGTACGCGCGCCCTGATTGTCGATGACCTGCTGGCCACCGGTGGCACCGCGGCGGCCGTGGCGCGGCTGGTCGAGAAGCTGGGCGGCAAGGTGGCCGGCTTCGCCTTCGTCGTCGAACTGGACTTCCTCGACGGCCGCCGGAAGCTCGCCGGCTACGACGTGCGCTCGCTCCTGCACTACGACCGATGAGCGCCCGGCCCCGCCGGGCCCGCCTGCGGGCGCTGGCCAAAATCAACCTTAGCCTCAAGGTTGTCGGCAAGCGGCCGGACGGCTACCACGAGCTGCGGACCGTTTTCCAGACCATTTCCCTGGCCGACCGGCTCGAGGTGGAGTTCACGCCGGCACCGAGCGTGGACATCCGCCTGGCCTCGAACGTGGAAATCCCTGACAATCTCGTGGTCCGGGCCGCGCGCTTGCTTATGGAGCGGACCGGGCTGCGCGGCGAGGTCTCGCTCATCCTGGACAAACGCATTCCGGCCGGCGCCGGGCTGGGCGGAGGCTCAAGCGACGCTGCGGCGGTGCTGCTTGCGCTGCCGGTCCTGGCCGGCGTTCACCTCGAGCTCAGTGAACTCGCCGCCCTGGCCGCCGAGCTCGGCAGCGACGTGCCTTTCTTTCTTTACGGGGGAACGGCGCTCGGCCTCGGCCGCGGCACCGAGCTGTATCCGCTGCCGGAGCCGCCCGCGTTTCGCGGCATCGTCGTCGCACCGCAAATACGGATCTCCACCGCCGAAGCTTACCGGGCGCTCGGGCATAAATTGACATCGGCGTTACAGTTCCCTATGATGGGTAGGTTCACGAATCTTTGTTGGTCGCTCGTTCGCGGTATGTCTCGCCAGCAGTGGTCGGCTTTTGGGGAGAACGACTTTGAAAGCGTCGCCTTCCGGCGTTACCCGTCATTGGCCGCCATCCGGCGCAAACTCAGAAGCGCAGGGGCTGAGCCTGTGCTGCTGAGCGGGAGCGGTTCGGCCATTTACGGCATTTTCCCCCGCGGCGAGGACTTACGGCCTTTGTGCCGCAGTTTCACCGACGGGATGGCGCAACCTTTCGAGTTCGTCAGCCGGGCCCGCTACCGGCGCTTGTGGTGGCGCAGCCTCGGCGAGCACCTCCAGGGGGAGACATGGCCGCCCCGAAGCCGGTACGCGCGATGAGTTACGACCACTTCAAAGTCCTCTCAGGCAGTGCCAACCCGCCGCTGGCCGAGGAGATCTGCCGGTGGCTGGGCTGCAAGCTGGCCGAGACGGACCTGACGACCTTTTCCGACGGCGAAATCCGCGTCCATATCAAGGAGAACGTTCGCGGCTGCGACGTCTTCGTCGTCCAGCCCACCTGCCCGCCGGTGGATCGCAATCTGATGGAGCTGCTGCTGATGATCGACGCGCTCAAACGCGCCTCGGCGGAGCGCATCACAGCGGTGCTGCCCTACTACGGCTACGCCCGGCAGGATCGCAAGGACCGGCCCCGCGTGCCCATCTCCGCCAAGCTGGTCGCATCGCTGCTCGAGCGCGCCGGCGCCAGTCGGATCCTCGCGCTCGATTTGCACGCCGCCCAGATTCAGGGGTTTTTCGATATCCCCGTCGATCATCTGTTCGCCACGCCGGTGGTTCTTGAGTATTTCCGGGACAAATCGGATCGGCTCACCGTGGTTTCACCCGATGCCGGCGGCGTCGAGCGGGCGCGCGCGCTGGCCAAGCGCCTGGAAGCGCCGCTGGCCATCATCGACAAGCGCCGCCGCGACACCAACGTGGCCGAGGTGCTCCACATCATCGGGGACGTCGCCGGGCGCGACTGCCTGATGATCGACGATCTGATCGACACGGCCGGCACGCTCGTCCGCGGCGCCGAGGCCTTGATCGACCGCGGGGCCCGGAGCGTGTCGGCCTTCGCCACCCACCCGGTGCTCTCCGGCCCGGCCATCCCGAGCATCGAAGGCTCGCCGCTAGAGGAAGTCGTGGTGACAAATTCGATACCATTAAAGGAAGAGGCCAAACAGTGCAAGCGGCTGCGCGTATTGTCGGTGGCGAAGCTGCTGGCCCAGGCCATCCAGGCGATTCACGAGGAAACCTCCGTTAGCGTCTATTTCGTGTAAGCCGGGCGGAGGCGCGGCCGGCGCCCCGGCCGGTAACGAGGAGTTGGTATGAGAAAAGACATTACGGTCGTCGCCGAACCGCGCGCCGAGCGGGGCAAAAACGCCGCCCGCCGTCTCCGCGCGGGGGGCCGCATTCCGGCGGTGCTCTACGGGGCCGGAAAACCAGCGACGCCGGTCACCGTCGACCCCAAGCAGATCGACCGGATCCTGTCGAGCAGCACCGGGCATAACACGATCTTCGACGTCCAGGTGGACGGGCAGGAGACTTGTCCGGCCATGATTGTGGACTGGCAGCATCACCCGGTTCACGGGCGCCTCCTGCATGTGGACCTCGAGCGGATCGATATGAGTCGGAAGCTGCGCGTCAAGGTTCCGGTGCACCTGGAGGGCGAAGCCAGAGGCGTCAAGCAGCAGGGCGGACTGATGGAGGTGGTGACCCGCGAGATCGAGGTCGAGTGCCTGCCGGACCGCATCCCGGAACACTTCACGGTCGATGTCCGCCGGCTGCTCATCGGCCAGAACCTCCGCGCCGCCGACGTCCCGCTCGGCGAGGGAATCGAACTGAAAAGCTCGCCGGATACGGTGATCTGCCACGTCATCGCCCTGCGGACCTCGCAGGTGACCGAGGCGGCGGAGGCGGCGCCCGCCGAGCCGGAGGTGGTCAAGAAGGGCAAGGCCGAGGAAAAGGAAAAGGAGTAAGGCGGGCACGGTGTGGTGGCTGAGCGCGCCGCACAGGAGCGGCCGTCCTGGCTGGTGGTGGGCCTGGGCAACCCGGGCGAACGCTACGCTTACACTCCGCACAACCTTGGCTTCCTGGTGGCGGACCGGCTGGCATCCCGCCACGGGATCCGGCTGGCTTTGAAGCGCGCCATGTCGCTCGTCGGAGTGGGCGAAATCGGCGCTGCCCGGGTCGTGCTCGCCAAGCCCCAGACGTTCATGAACCGCAGCGGCGGAGCCGTTCGGGCGCTGCTTGAAACCGAGTCGCTCGGCGCCGACCGCCTGGTGCTCGTCTATGACGAGTTGTCGCTGCCCTGGGGCAACCTCCGAGTTCGCGCGAAGGGCTCTGCCGGGGGCCACCACGGCGTCGAGTCGGTCATCAGCCAGCTCGGAACCACCGAGTTCGCGCGAGTCCGGCTGGGCATCCACCCGGGACGGCCCGTCGAGGACGGAGCGGAGTTCGTCTTGACTCCGTTTCCCCGAACCTGGCTCCAGGAGCTGGATGAGTTTGTGGACCGCGCCGCCGACGCGGTGGAGGTCCTCATCGCCGAGGGCGTCGATAAGGCCATGGCGAAGTTCAATCGCCGCGCCCGAGGCTCGGAGAAAGAGGAAGAATGAGAATCTACGAAATCATGTTCATCGTCGACCCGAACGCGCCCGAGGAGGCGATCGACGCCGTCATCGGACAGGTGGAGGGCGTCATTCGCGAGGCCGGCGGCACGGTCGACAAGGTCGACAAGTGGGGCAAACGCAAGCTGGCCTACCGCGTGCGCCGGCGCGAGGAAGGCTATTACGTCCTGGTGCGGTACTCCGTCGCCGATACCGCGGCCGTCAAGGAGATCGAACGGCGCCTGAAGGTGCACGAGCTCGTGCTCAAGTACCTGACGGTGCGCCTGGACGAGAAGCTTCGCTGGCTGGAGAAACGCCGCAAGGCGCGTGAGAAGCGGGCGGCCAGGAAGCCCGCCGCCGCGGCGGCCGCACGAATGCCGGGCGAGCCGGTGCCGGCGGTGCCGGGCGAGCCCGTCGAGGAAAGCGAGTAGGATGAAGGAGTAAGACGACTATGGCGGAAACCAAAGGCGGAAGGCCGATCAGCGCGTCCCAGCGGCCCACCGGGGGCGACAAGGCGGTGGTCACCCGCAAACAGTACTTCCGGCGGAAAAAGGTCTGCCGTTTCTGTGTGGAGAAGATCGACGATATCGACTACAAGGACGTGCGTCTGCTTTCGGCGTTCATCTCCGAGCGGGGCCGGATCATTCCCCGGCGGATTTCCGGGGTCTGCACCCCCTGCCAGCGGCGCCTGACCACGGCCATCAAGCAGGCGCGCAACATCGCCTTGTTGCCGTTCACGACGGCGCCGTAGCGCCACCTGGAGCGCCGGCGACGGAATCGGAGAGATCGATCCTATGGAAGTGATTCTCAGGCAGGACGTCGACAAACTCGGAACGCGGGGCCAGGTGGTCAAGGTCGCCGACGGCTACGCGCGCAACTACCTCTTGCCGAAGCGGCTGGCCGTGCCCGCCACGCCCGCCAACAAGAAGATCATCGAGCAGGAGCGGCAGGCGCACTTGCGGCGCGAGGCTCGCGAGAAGAGCGAAGCCGAGGAGCTGGCCCGGTTGCTCGCCGGCCTCAGCCTCACGATCGCCCGCAAGGCGGGCGAGCACGACCAGTTGTTCGGATCGGTGACCGCGCAGGACATCTCCGACGCGCTCGCGCAGCAGAATTTCAACATCGATCGCCGCAAAATCCAGTTGGAGGAGCCGATCAAGCAGCTTGGCGAGTACCAGGTTCCCATCCGGTTGCACCGCGAGGTGACGGTGAGCATCGGGGTGAACGTCGTTCGAGAGTAGTAGACTCTCTCGATATGGCGTACTTCGATCTGAGTGGACAAACGGCGGTCGTCACCGGGGCGGCCACCGGAATCGGCGAGGCGATCGCCCGGCGCCTGGCCGGAGCCGGAGCCACCGTGGCCGTCGCCGATATCAACGTTGAGGGCGCCGAGCGCGTGGCCGCCTCCATCGCCGCCGAGCACCCTGGACGAGCCTTTCCGGTCGCGCTCGACGTCACCGACCCGGAGTCGGTCCGCGCCGCCGTGGCGGCGGTGCTAGACCGGACCGGGCGCATCGACATCTGGGTGAACAACGCCGGCATCGCCGGCAAAGCCGCGCCGCTTTGGGAGCAGAGCGACGAGGACTGGCGCAAGGTGATGCGCGTGAACCTCGACGGCGTCTTCTACTGCTCGCGCGCCGTCATCACGCACATGCGCGAGCGAAAGTACGGCCGCATCGTCAACATCGCCTCGATCGCCGGCAAGGAGGGCAACCCGAACATGACCGCCTACTCGGCCAGCAAGGCGGCGGTGATCGCCTTCACCAAGTCGCTTGCCAAGGAGGTCGCCCTCGACGGCATCTGCGTGAACTCGGTGGCGCCGGCGGTGGTGCGGACGCAGATTCTCGAGCAGCTCACGCCGGAGCAGATCGACTACATGACCCAGCGCATCCCGATGCGCCGGACGGGCACCCCCGAGGAGATCGCCGCCGTCGTGCACTACCTGGCCAGCCCGGACTGCTCCTTCGTCACCGGACAATGCCACGACGCCAGCGGCGGCCGCGCAACATACTGAATTGATCGTCACACCCGAGGAGTATTCGAGCCTGCCGCCCGGCGAGCTGCTGGAGATGGCCGCCCGCGGCCACGCGGCGATCGATCATCGATTCCTTCGCGCCCTGCTGGCGGATCGGGGGCGTCTGGTCGAGGATCTGGTCCGTTTCCTGGCCGGGGACCACAGCCGCCGCCGCCTGGACTTGCGTCTGGACCTGCTGCCGCTGCTTCGCCACCTGCGCGCCCCCGAAACGCTGCCGTTTCTGCTCCAGCTTGTCGAGCTGTATCAGGTGGATGCGCCGGACGAGCTGGTGGAGACCCTGTGCGCATTCGGCGAGCCGGCCGTGGAACCGCTGCTCGAACTCTACGGCCGGCTCGGCGCGGCCGGCGCCTCCGTGGTTCCGTTTCTGCTCGCCTCGCTCAGGGTCAAGGACGAGCGCATCGAGAGGCTTCTGACCGAGGTGGAGGCGCAAGATCCGGAGGAAGGGGCGTTCTGCCGCGAGATTTACGAGCGAACCGAGGCGGCTCAGGACGAGCCGTTCGATCTTTGGAAGGAGTATCCCGAGCAAAGCGAGCCGCCCCTGGACCTGCTGCCCGAAGAGGAGGTGCTCGAGTTCCTTGCCAGCCGCGCCGGCGAACATCGGGCCGCCGCCGCGCGTAGTCTCGGTGACCGCTCCGAGCTCGGACGGGAAACGATCGAACGCCTGACCGAGGCCGGCCGCAGCGACCCGGATCCTGCGGTGCGCGCGGAAGCCTGGCGCGCTCTGGCCGGACGTGAGGCGGAGGTGGCGCGCCTCCGGGAAGAACTTCTCGCCCGCCTGGGCGACGACTCGATCGTCGCTGCCGAGAAGGCCGGTCTTGCCGTGGCTTTGGCGGAGTCGGCCGACCACCCGCTGGTGCGGGCTGCGATTCTGCGCGCCTATGAGCAGCCGGCCACGCGCGCGCGGGCGCTCGAAGCCATGTGGCGCTCCCTCGACCGCAGCTTCGCCCGCTACTTCCCCCCGCATCTGGAGGATCCGGACCCGGAAGTGGTCGCCGAGGCCATCGCCGGCGTCGGCCACCTCAAGATCATCTCTGCGCTGAGCCGCTTGGAGCGGTTTTTCGACGACGAAGACCTTCGTCCGCTCGCCCTCATGGCCTACACCTTGGCGATGCCCGGTCCGGTGACGCCGGGCCGGGTGGAGGGGCTGTTCCGGAAGATCGAGCAACTGGCGGGAGACCTGGACCCGGAGGAAGCCGAAATCGTGCGCCGCTCGCTCGACAACCGGCTCATGGAGGCGGGCTACGCGCCCCACTTCCAGGCACTCGAGGAGCCGGAGGGGGAATTGCGTGCGGCTGCTCGAGGCGGAATTGGCCGCAATGATCCCTGTCCCTGCGGCAGCGGCAAGAAGTACAAAAAGTGTTGCGGAGCCGCTCGTTGAAGCACTCAGGAGCCGGAGGACGGCTTGCCCAGCCGCGTCGCGACCACGTCGATGGCGAAGCTCGCCTCGAGTGAGGGTAATCCTTCGAACTCGGCCATGGTGCTTGCCGGCGGGCGATTCCGGTCGATGAATTCAAAACCGAGCGTCCAGATCTTGTCGGCCAGCGCCATCGAAATCGGATAGAAGCTGGCTTGCGCCACCCGGTCGAAGGAGCTGCCGGAGTCGCGCAGCACCTTCCCCAGCCGTTCGAAAGCCAGCCGCACGTCGCCATCCTGGTAGTGGAACGCCATCTGCGTTCCGGTCAGCACCACGCGCTCGGCGCCGATGAGCGCAATCTGGGAGCGGAGGGGCGATTTCTCCAGGCCGTCCGGATTGAGGAAACGCACCGGCTCGCCCACCGGCGCCGGCAAACGCACCACCGCCTCGCATTCGACCGAGCCGCGCGTATAGGAGCGCCGGAGCTGCATATAGGCGAGCGCCGCCGAGCGGAAGTTCTCGAACATGGTCTGGAAGACCTTCGGCCCGTCGTCAAGCGAGCTCAGATAACAGGTCAGGCGAAGCACGTCGGCGGGCGAGGCGCCGAGGCTTGCCACCGCGGTGCGGATCTTGGCCAGGGATTCGGCTGCCAGCGGCGCCACCAGCAGAGTCGGCTCGGCCGAGCTGGCCACCTGGCCGGAAATGAACGCGATGCCGTGCGGGTTTTGCGGCTTGCGGGCCTCGGCCACCGACTCCAGGAGCACTTGAGCGCCCACGGCCGGCAGCGCTCCCACCTGGATGACGCTCAATGCCGGCAAAGGCAGGCGGCGGTCGGCGAAGGTTTCGGCGACAATCTCCTGTACCCGGCGCAGATCGCCGCTTCCGGCCACGAAGGCGCGCAGCTTGAGGATTCGGGCGCCCCGGGCGTCGCGGATCAAAGCCTTCAGGCTGTCGCGCACCTGCCGGGACAGCAGACCCTGAGTGGTGAGGGGCGCGACGTCAAAGACGAGGCGCGCCGTCTCGCCGACGACGGCGGCGGGCAGCTCCGGGGGCAGCTTCAGAGTTTCGGTAACCGGTTCCTTTTCCCGCTCCCTTCCTCGCTGGGAAAAGCCGATTGCCGAGGCGGCCAGGAGAACGGCGACGATCAGGGCGATCGTTTTGCCGGTATGCATCGCTCGCCCATGATTCTACCAAAGCCCCTCCCGCGCCTTGCGCGGGAGGAGGCGTTGGTCCGATCCAATATGGTATGATTGGATCGTTCCGCCGTGTTCCCGTCGCTCCAGCTCGATCCCGCCGGCGACCAGCCCCTGTACCGGCAGCTTTTCGAGCAGATCCGCGCCGCCATTGACGACGGTCGGCTCCTGGCCGGCGAGCGCCTGCCGCCGACGCGGCATCTGGCCGAGCAGCTCGGCTTGAACCGCTCCACGGTGATCGCCGCCTATGACCTGCTCGAGGCGGCCGGCCTGATCAGTCGCCATGTCGGCCGCGGCAGTTACGTCGCGGCCGGGGCGACCGGTATGCTCGATTGGTCGACCCTGCTGCGGCGATTCGAAGCGCCCCCACCGCCGGCGAGCGGTCTGGGCCCGACCGACGACGCCATCAGCTTCGCCACCTCACGTCCCTCGCGCGAGCTGTTTCCCCTGGAGGAGTTCCGGCGCACGGTCGAGGAGGTGATCGGATCGCCGGAAGCGGCCGATCTGCTGCAACTCGGCTCGCCGGGCGGCCTGAGCTCCTTGCGCCACTATCTGCTCGAGCGGGCCCGACAAGAGGGTCTGGCTCGGCCAGGCGACGACGTCATGATAACCAGCGGCTGCCAGCAGGCGCTCGACCTGCTGGGGCGCGTGCTGATCGGACCGGGTGACACGGTCGCCGTAGAAGACCCCGTCTATCCCGGCATTCGCTATAGTCTTGAGCGCGCCGGCGCGCGCCTGGTCGGCGTCCCGGTCGAGGCCGACGGAATCGATCCGGAGCGCTTCGAGCGCCTCCTGCGCGAGGAGCGGCCCAAGGCGGTGATCCTGACGCCGAATTTTCAGAATCCGACCGGCGCGACCCTGCCGCTGGCCTCGCGCACGGCGGTGCTGCAAGCCGCGCGAGCCGCCCGCGTCGTGGTCATTGAAAACGACATTTACGGCGAACTGCGGTATCAGGGCGCGCCGCTGCCCACCCTCAAGCAACTGGACGAGAGCGGCAGCGTCGTCGAGCTGCGCAGCTTCTCCAAGGTGGCCTTTCCCGGGCTCCGTGTCGGCTGGGTGATCGCGCCCCGGGCCGTGGTGAGCCGCATGGTCGAGGCCAAACAATGGACGGACTTGCATACCGACCAGCTCTCGCAGGCCATCCTGCTCCGCTTTGCCGCCTCCGGCCGGCTGGACCGGCATTTGCGGCGCGTTCGGCGCGCGGGAGCCGAACGGCTGGCGGCGGCGCTCGAATCCTGCCGCGAGCACTTGCCGGAAGGGGCGCGCTTCACTCGGCCGCAGGGCGGCATGAGCCTCTGGGTGGAGCTGCCGCCGCCGCTCGATGCCTCCGAGCTGCTCTCGAAGTGCCAGCGGGAAGGGGTGAGCTATCTGCCGGGAAGGTATTTCGCCGTCTCGCGGCCGCACACCGGCTGTTTGCGTCTGAGCTTCGCCGGCTTGAGCCCGGAAAAGATTCGGCGGGGAATCGCGACGCTCGGGAGGCTGTTTCAGGAAGAGCTGGAGCGGCTCCGCGAGACGGCCGACGAACCGGCGCCGGCTTTGGTCTAGCGATGAAACCGGCTGCCGGCAACAGTTTCAGGTTGAACGGAGGGAGGAACGATGTACTTGGATGATGCGTTTCGCGTCAAGGTCGGCCTCGCCGAGATGCTCAAGGGCGGGGTCATCATGGATGTCACCAATGCCGAGCAGGCCGTGATTGCCGAGCGAGCGGGCGCGGCGGCAGTCATGGCTCTGGAGCGCGTGCCCGCCGACATCCGCAAAGAGGGCGGCGTCGCGCGCATGGCGCCCATTCGCAAAATCCGCGAGATCATGGAGGCGGTCAGCATTCCGGTGATGGCCAAGGCCCGCATCGGCCATTTCATGGAGGCCCGGATCCTGGAGGCGCTCAAGGTCGACTACATCGACGAAAGTGAGGTGCTCACGCCGGCCGACGAGGAGCACCACATCGACAAGCGAGCCTTCACGGTTCCGTTCGTCTGCGGAGCGCGCAACCTGGGCGAGGCGCTGCGCCGGATCGCCGAGGGCGCGGCCATGATCCGCACCAAGGGCGAAGCCGGCTCGGGCAACGTGGTCGAAGCCGTGCGGCATATGCGCACCATCATGCGCGAGATCAAGCAGCTCACCGTCCTGGGCAAGGAGGAGCTGGTGGCGGAGTCGAAAAAACTCGGCGCGCCGCTCGAGCTGGTGGAGTGGGTGGCCGAGCACGGCAAGCTGCCCGTGCCGAACTTTTCCGCCGGCGGGATCGCCACGCCCGCCGATGCCGCCCTCGTCATGCAGCTCGGCGCCGAGGCCGTCTTCGTGGGCTCGGGCATCTTCAAATCCGAGGATCCCGAGGCGCGAGCTCGCGCCATCGTCAAGGCGGTCACCTATTACAACGACCCGCAGAAACTGCTCGAGGCCAGCGAGGAGCTCGGCATGGGGATGCCCGGCATCGACGTCGCCAGACTGGATGAGTCGCAACTGCTCCAAACGCGGGGTTGGTAGGTGAGGCGCGTCGGCGTTTTGGCGCTCCAGGGCGACTTTGAAGCGCACCGGCGGGCGCTGGCCGAGCTGGGCGTGGAGGCCCCGGAGGTTCGCCGCGCGGCGGAGCTGGAGGCTCTCGACGCCTTGGTGATTCCCGGCGGCGAGAGCACCACCATGCTCAAGCTGCTCGCCTCAGAGAACCTGTTCGAGCCGCTGCGCGCCTTCGGCGGCGCGCGTCCGATCTTTGGCACCTGCGCGGGAGCAATCCTGCTCGCCTGCGACGTTCGGAATCCCTCGCAGGAATCGCTCGGCCTGGTCGACATCTCGGTGGAGCGCAACGCCTACGGCCGCCAGGTGGACAGTCGGGTCACAACGGTGCAGCTTGAGCCGGCCTTCGCCGCCAAAAGCGGCCGCCGGGAGATCGAGGCCGTCTTCATCCGGGCGCCGATCATCCGCCGTACCGGCGACGGGGTCCGCGTCCTGGCGCGCTATCAGGGCGATCCCGTGCTGGTCGAGCAGGGACGCCACCTGGTTGCCACGTTTCACCCCGAGCTCTCTTCGGATCGGCTCATCCACCGGTACTTCCTCGAGCGGGTGGAGTCGTGGCGAAGCTGAGAGTACTGTTCGTGTGCGTGGGCAACGCCTTCCGCAGCCAGATGGCGGAGGCCTTTGCCCGCGCGCTGGGTTCGGATCTGCTTGAGGCGGAGAGTGCCGGACTGGCTCCGGCTCCGGCGTTGCCGGCCGTCATCGAGGAGATCATGGCCGGCTACGGCATCGATGTCAGCGGGCAGTATCCCAAAGGTCTGGAGGAAGTGGACCCGGCCGGCTTCGATCTGATCGTCAACATCAGCGGATATCCGCTGCCGCTGGACACGGCGGTTCCCGTCCGCGAGTGGGAGGTTCCGGATCCGGTCGGGCGGGACCGCGCCTTTCATGAAGAGGTCGCCCGCCGGATCGAAGAGCGCGTGCGTCAGCTCGTGGATGAGCTGCGCCGCCAAGGTAGCTAGCGGCGAATTTTTCATGAAGCAGACATCCTCGTGCAACCCGCTTGCAACTGCAACCTGTTAACCTCAAAGCCAAGCGAACAAGTCGCTTCCAAGGTCTGCTACAGGAGGGATCGAATGGGTCGAACAGTTCTGGCCGGGCTGCTGTGTGCGGGCGCGCTGTTTGCGCAGTTGGACACGGCCAGCCTCACCGGTCTGGTCACTGATCCGAGCGGTGCCGTTGTCGCCGGCGCCCGCGTCGTGGCGCGCAATCTGGCGACGAATGTCGAGCAGACGGCCGCCACCGGAGCCGCCGGCTACTATCTGCTGCCCGCCCTGCCGGTCGGCCGGTATGAGGTGGCGGTCGAAAAGGAAGGGTTTCGGCGCGCGGTGGCGCCGGAGATCGTACTCACCGTCGGGCAGAAGGCGCGGCTTGACTTTACGCTCGAGCTTGGCACAGTGGCCGAATCGATCACGGTCGAGGGCGCTCAGCCGCTCATCAGCACCGAGGATGCCTCCACCGGCGCGGTCGTGGCCAACCAGAAGGTCGTGCTGCTGCCGCTCAGCCAACGCAACTGGGATGACCTGCTAGGCCTGGTGGCCGGCGTGCAGAGCGACCGCTACACCGAGGAGGGAGGCGGCACCGCGGCCGGCCGCACGGGCGGCGCCAATGTCCATGGGGTGCGCTCGCTGCAAAACAATTTCATCCTTGACGGCGTGGATAACAACTCGATTTCGACCAACGTCCAGGAGCTGACCACGCAGGTGGCGCGACCGTCGGTGGACTCGATCCAGGAGTTCCGGGTCACCACCAACTCCTATTCGGCCGAGCACGGCCGCAGCCCCGGCGCCACCATCAGCGTGACCACGCGCAGCGGCACCAACGACCTGCACGGGACGCTGTACGAGTTCCTGCGAAACCGCCAGTTCGACGCCAACAACTGGGTGCTCAACCGCTCCGGGCAGCGCAAGCCCCAGCACTCCCAGAACCAGTTCGGCGGGAACCTGGGCGGCCCGATTGTGCGCGATCGGGCCTTCTTCTTCGTCAACTACGAGGGCACCCGAATCCGCAAAGGCACCACGCGGCTGGGGAGCGTGCCGACCGCCAGCGAGCGTGCCGGCGACTTTTCGGCGGAGGCGGCCGCAGCCAACCGAACCGCCTACGCGACGATGATCGACCGCGTCGGCGATTGCATGGGGCCGGGCAATCCGTTTCCGGGCAATCGGATCCCCGCGACGTGCCTCGATCCGGTGGCTCGGCGCATCATCAACGAGCTGCCGGCGCCCAACCTCGTTCCCGCCTCCGGCCCGCTCAACCTGTTCAATTTCGTGCGAACCCCCTCGATCATTGACGATACTGACGCTCTGATCACGCGCGGAGACGTTCAGCTTGCGCCGCGCCACAGCCTGTTCGGCCGTTTTGCCTGGTCGGATCGTTTCCGCTACGTACCGGGCGTCTTCGGAGGCGTATTGGACGGAACGTCGACCTCAGCCTTCGGACGGCTGTTCATGACGGGCTATTCGGCCGTCTTGGGCCTCAACAGCGTGCTGAGCCCGCGCGTGGTGAACGAGCTGCGCATCGGCTGGGGCCGCAACGTCTCGCGCGGCGTGCAGGACCCGTTCGGAAAGAACACGCTGGCCGACTACGGCATTCGTGGGGTGCCCGAAGATCCGTCCTTCTCCGGGGGACTGCCCGCGCTGCGCATCCAGTCTCGAGGCGGCACTGCGACCATTCCGGGAGGCGCCGGCGGGGGCCTGGACCACATCGGCTCGCCCGTCTTCCTGCCCAAATGGCAGTTGACGAATCAGTGGCAGTGGTCCAACATGCTGAGTCTGGTGGCCGGACGTCATCAGATCAAAACCGGCGTCGACCTGCGGCTGCCGATGCGCAACATCTATGTCGACATCCCCGCGCCCCGCGGCGACTGGACCTTCGACGGCAACCGCACCGGCATCGGTCTGGCCGATTTTCTCCTCGGCTATCCTTCGGCAGCCCAGCTCTCCAATCTCAACCCGGTCGATCTCCGTGTGTGGATGGCCTCGGGGTTCCTCCAGGACGACTGGAAGCTGACCCCCAAGCTCACGCTGAACCTCGGCGTGCGCTACGACTTCGCCACCTGGCCCTACGAGGGACGCGATCGGCTCACCAACGTCGATCCGGCGACAGGCGCGCTGTTTACGCCGGCCGAGTCCCGCTTCGGCCGCAGCCTGGTGTCGACCGACAAGAACAACCTCGCCCCTCGCGTGGGTCTGGCCTATCAGCTGGGACCGAAGACCGTCCTGCGGGCCGGCTACGGCCGCTTCTTCATGCTCTTTGAGCGGGCCGGCAGCGAGGACCAGATGGGACTGAACCTGCCCTGGGTGGTCAACAACGCCGTGGGGGCGGTCAACGAGCGCACCACAGCGAACGACATGCGCGTCCGCACGGGCTTCAATCTTTCGCTGAATCCCTCGGTCATTCTCAACGATCCGGCCCGGCTCCGCTTGATCCGCTTTCGGGCCGTCAATCCCGATTCCGTCATGCCGGAGCTTGACAAATGGAGCTTCGGCATCCAGCGCGTGCTGGCGCGCGATCTGGTGTTGACCCTGGACTACGTCGGCACCAAAGGCACTCACCTGTCGATCCTGCGCAACCTGAATCAGCAGCGCTTCCTGCCCGACGGGTCCCCGGGCGGGCTGGCCACCGTCCGCTTCCCCAATCTGGGCGCGATTGAGTACCGGGAAAACAACGGCAACTCCTCCTACCAGGGCTTCGACCTCGCGCTCGAGAAGCGCTACAGCCGGGGCGTGGCCTTCAGTCTGGCCTATACCTTCGCCAAGTCGATCGATTACGTCGTGGAGCACCTATTCAGCGGCGGCTCGAGCAGCTTCATGCAGAATGCGCACGATCTGCGCCAGCAGCGCGGCCGGAGCGATTTCGACTACCGACACCGCCTGGTGATGTCTTATATTTTGGACTCGCCGGTGGGCAGGGGCCGGACGGCCGGCCTTCCGGCGCCCGCCGTGGCCGTGCTCGGCGACTGGCGCCTGGCCGGGCTCACCACGCTCCGTTCGGGGCGGCCCTTCACCGTCTTCTACAGCGCCAACAACGGTCGCGTCGGCGTGCCTGGCGGCTTTGCCAACGCCCTGGCCGATTGCGTCAGCCCGGGGGCCCTGCCGGCCGACCAGCGCACCCCGGATCGCTGGTTCAACACCGCCGCTTTCGCGGTGCCGACGCCGCCTCGCGTGCTTGGCACCTGCGGGCGCAATACGCTCGACGGTCCGGGCCTGGTTAATTTCGATTTCTCGCTGGCGCGCAGCTTTCCCTCTTTTGGAGAGGGGCGGAACCTGGAGTTTCGCTGGGAGATCTTCAACCTGTTCAACACGCCGCAGTTCGGCTTGCCGGACGGCAACCTCGCACGCGGCTCCTTTGGAAGGATCAGCCGGCTGGCCGGAGATCCCCGGCTGATGCAGTTTGCCCTCAAGCTGTCGTTCTGAGAGCCCGGCCGGCGGGGTCCGGCGAGCTTGCGCCGCCTGGCGGAGGGCTCGGGATCCCGCCGGCCCACGGCGGCTTCAGACCGCCGCCATCTGCTGCGGAATGCCGCGCTTCTCCATCGGGACGAATTCGCGGCGCGGATGGCCGATGTAGACCTGGCGCGGCCGGGCGATCTTCTGCTCTTTGTCCTCGAGCATCTCCTGCCACTGCGCCAGCCAGCCCACGGTGCGCGGGATGGCGAACAGCACAG
>Ga0197142_1000702_pt1 | contig 31000 bp, 32 predicted proteins | sample GBS60_MetaG_FD_148614 | JGI IMG/M metagenome (GOLD analysis project Ga0197142, IMG submission 148614) | Sediment microbial communities from Great Boiling Springs, Gerlach, Nevada, United States - GBS 60_MetaG | ecosystem: Environmental > Aquatic > Thermal springs > Hot (42-90C) > Sediment...
AAGCCTGGTTCTCGAGGCAGCGGCGGGCGTGGTCGACCGGGGAATGGTAGCGTCGGAGACGAACGAGCGGATTCCGAGCTGCGAAACTCGGTCCTACGTGACGTTCGATGACGGGAAGACGGTGTTCTTTCCATCCGATGTCGAGCTTCTGATCCAAGTGCCGGCGAACTGATCGACGTGTAACGCTGCCGAGCCGATCCCTGGTCCGTCGGTTCGCGGTAAGCTGTGGTTGCAGCGCCCGGGCGGGCTTCGCTTCGGCGTCCGCGTCACTGATCGCGGCTTGCCGGCTTCGGTATCGTTCGTTAACGGATTATTGACTGCTTCTGGTCAATTGGAGCGTACGGGCGATCCGAAATCGAAATCGCACCGAGGCGCAGGCAAGGGAGACGTCGAACGTGCGAGGCCCGAACGTCGAGCGGCGACCCTTCGTCTTGGTCGTCTTGGACGGCTGGGGCTGGCGCGAGGAGAGGGAAGACAACGCCGTCGCGCTAGCCGACAAATCCGTCTTCGCCGGACTTTGGAGGAGTTCGCCGCGTTGCCTGTTGCGCACCGACGGTCCTCACGTCGGACTTCCCGAAGGCCAGTTCGGCAATTCCGAAGTGGGTCATCTGAACCTCGGTGCCGGTCGGATCGTGATGCAGGACTTGCCGCGGATCAACCAGGCGATTTCCGACGGAAGTCTGGCGAAGAGCCCTCTCATCGAAAGGGCGGCGAGCCTTGTCAAAGCCACACGATCGACCGTCCACCTTCTCGGTCTGGTTTCCACGGGCGGCGTGCATTCTCATCAGGCGCACATCGCCGCGCTCGCCGAGGCGTTCGCCAGCAGAGGGTGCCGGGTGAGCGTCCATGCCTTTCTCGATGGACGAGACACACCTCCGCGCTCGGCAGAACAATTCCTCCGACGGCTCGAAGCCGATCTCCGGGCCGTCGGGAACAGTTCGATCGTGACACTTTGTGGTCGGTACTGGGCCATGGATCGGGATCGTCGTTGGGATCGAACCGCACGCGCCGTCGCGACGATCGCGGACGCATCGGGCCCACGATATCCTCATTGGCGCGACGCACTTGCCAGCGCTTACGATCGCGGGCAAACGGACGAGTTCGTTGAGCCCTGCGTCATCGGCACCTATGGCGGCATGCGGGACGGCGACGTCCTCGTTTGCGCGAATTTTCGCGCCGATCGCGTGCGACAACTGCTCGGCGCTCTGCTCGAGCCGGGCCCGCGAACCGTCCCCACTGTAAAGCGCATCGATTTCGCGATGGCGGTCGGCATGACGCGGTACTCGGACGAACTGGCTGACAAAATGGATGTGTTGTTTCCGCCGCAATCGATGAAGAACATTCTCGGTGAAGTGCTTGCAAATTACGGTCGCCGTCAGTTACGTCTCGCGGAAACGGAAAAATATCCACACGTTACATATTTTTTCAATGGCGGCCGAGAAGATCCGTTCCCGGGTGAGACGAGAATTCTTGTACCTTCGCCGAAAGTGGCGACCTACGATCTCCAGCCTGAAATGTCGGCAGGCCCGCTGACAGACAGGTTCGTCGAAGCGATGAACATCGAACCTCCCGATTTCGTTCTGATCAATTTCGCAAATCCTGACATGGTTGGCCACACCGGTAATCTACGGGCAGCGGTTCTTTGCGTCGAATTTGTCGACCGATGCCTGGGAGCGGTGGTGGCGGCGACGCTGGGCGCCGGCGGTACGCTTTTGATCACGGCGGACCACGGCAACTGTGAGATGATGCGCGACCCGATAACCGGCCAGCCGCACACCGCTCATACCGACAACCCGGTCCCCTGCCTGCTCGTGAACGGCCCAGCGCAGGCGTGGCTGCGAGACGGCCGGCTGGCGGACGTTGCGCCGACGATCCTGGAGTTGATGGGCCTTCCCCAGCCTTCCGAGATGACGGGGCGCTCGCTCCTCGTATGAGAGCGCGGGACCTCATTCCGCCGCTGACGGCCGTGGCTATGGCGCTGGTTCCGTTGCCAGCTCGCTCGAACGCGAGTTCTGCGATGCCAGAGGTGAGCCTGGCTGCTGCGGAACGAGCGTTCGAGCGCGCGTGGGCAGCTGCGGAGACAGCTCGGAAACTCGAGGAGCTTCACCGGAGCATCGTTGGAAAGAAGGAACGCTTACGGATCCATCTTTCCGAAGTGGTCGAGCGTTTGGAGCTCGTAGCGGCTGAACGCAGGCAAACGGAGCAGGTTAGAACAAAGCTGCTTCACAAAGCAAAGGATATCCGACGGGAGCTACTCGCCACAGCCGTGCTCGAAGAACTGCGTCGAAGCCGTGGAACCGACTCCTCTTCCCTCGTGGCTCCGGTAGTTCTCCGAGGAGACCCGACCCTTCGCTCCTCTCGTATCACGGCCGTACGTGAAGCCGACGAGCTTCGAGACCATTTATTACAGCTCGAGGCAGAAATCGCCCGGCTTTCTCGGGTCGCCGAAGGTGTCCGGGCGGAATCGGCCCTTGCGGATTCGCAGCTCGAAACGGTCGGTGCGGAGCTTCGCGACGCGCGCTTCCGGCTCGAGGAAGCAGAACGCCGCCGTATCGCTACTGACGTGACGTTCCAGCGAAGAGTGCAGGGGTCCGAAGAACAGTTGGTGCCTCGGCTCATCCACCTTCCGGTGCCAACGGCCGACAGGGCCGCCGGTGACCGCGGCTCGAACGAGCACCGTTTTCGCTGGCCCCTTCGTGGCTCCTTCGCGTGGCGGCTGGGAGATCGCCGATGGGGGCCGCGATCGCGCGGCTTGGTTCTGTCGGCCGACCGACCGCAGCCGGTCCTGGCCCCTGGCCGCGGTTTGGTCGTGTACGCCGGGAGTTTCCGCGAAATGGGCCTGCTCTTGATCATCGATCATGGCGATGCCTATCATTCTCTGGTGATCGGAGCTTCCAGGCTCGAAGTGCAGGCAGGGGACCTGGTGACCGAAGGGGAAGCCGTCGGCTGGTTGGAGCGGAGCCCGTCGGGGAACATGGACCTCTATTTCGAACTGCGCCGCGTCGGCGAGCCGGTCGATCCGATGCCGGTCCTCTCGGCGCACGATGGTGAGGTCGAAGGCTGATGCGGTATGCAATCTGTAAGTTGGGAGCTGCGGCGCTTTTGGGGACGGCAGTGGGGTTGGTCCTCGCACCGGCCTCTCTGACGGGGGCTCCATCCTCCTCCAGCGAAACGTTCCGGGCGCTCAAACTGTTCGGCGACATCTTCGAGCGGGTTCGGGCAGAATATGTCGAGGAGGTGAGTGACCAGGCCCTGATCGAGGCCGCGATCAACGGGATGCTGAGCGCGCTCGATCCGCATTCCGCCTATCTCGATGCCAATCGGTATCGGGACATGCAAGTGCAGACCCGCGGCGAGTTCGGCGGCCTTGGCATCGAGGTCACCATGGAGAATGGGCTCGTGAAGGTCGTCTCGCCGATCGACGACACACCGGCCCATCGAGCGGGCATCCAAGCAGGTGACCTGATCACCCACATCGACGGGGAGCCCGTGAGCGGCCTGAGTCTCGGCGAGGCGGTCGAGCGCATGCGCGGGCCGGTCGACACCAAAATTCAGCTTCGTTTGATCCGACGGGGTCGCGAAGAACCGATCGACGTCACGCTGACCCGGGCCGTGATCAAAATCTCGCCGGTGCGCGCCCGGCTCGAGGGAGACATCGCGTACATTCGGCTCACGACGTTCAACGAGCATACGTCGACTGCGATGCGCGAAAAGATCGAGGAGCTGCGACGCCAGCACCCCGGGAAGATTCGCGGCTTCGTCCTCGATCTCCGGAACAATCCGGGTGGATTGCTCGACCAAGCGGTGGCCGTTGCAGATGCCTTTTTGGATCGTGGCGAGATCGTCTCGACACGCGGGCGACGCCCGGACAGCATTCAACGATTCAACGCTCGCCCCGGCGACTTGGCCGAGGGCCTGCCGATGGTGGTCCTGATCAACGGGGGATCGGCGTCGGCATCTGAAATCGTTGCGGGTGCTCTTCAAGATCATCGTCGCGCGATAGTCATGGGTACCCCATCTTTCGGGAAGGGTTCCGTTCAGACGATCATGCCGATTGCCGGGCAAGGCGCGATCCGGTTGACCACCGCGCGGTATTACACGCCCTCCGGCGCGTCGATCCAAGCGAAGGGGATCATTCCCGATATCGAGGTACACGAAGCGAACGTCGAATTGATAGACGATACGGCCGGTCGACGGGAGGCTGACCTTCGTGGTCGACTGAACAACGACAAGGAAACATCTTTGCCGAAAGATCGGGAGCAATCCAAAGTGTCAGGAGCTTTGGACGCTCGCGATTACCAACTCGCTCGGGCTATCGATTTACTCCGCGGCATCGCTCTTTACGAGGGGCGAAATACGGCACAACGCTGAAGGATTGCGGACGGGAACGCAAATCGGGGCCGTATTTGCGGTTCGCTCGCTGCGCCGTCGTACCATGGGTGCTGGCCGCGGCTCTGGCCGGAGGAGCGCTCGCAGCAGGGGCAGCGGCGTTTTTACTCGGCCCGCGCCTGGGCGGCGGAAATCGGACGGGCGTTCACGTGGTTTTGCAAAACAGCGCGGACGGGGCCGCTTCGCGATCAACGCAAGATTTCGACGACGTCGGTATCCCGCCCCGAACCGGGCCGCCCCTCGTCCTCGATGCTGCGCTTTTCGAAAAAACGTCGCACGGCTTCGTGCCGGCGATCGCTCCCGACGGTCGCCGGCCTCGGGACGTGCTGAAGCGGCGGACGCCGCGCAGTCCGGCCCCGCGCGTCGCGCTGCTCCTCGTCGAGATCGGCCTCGACGAGAAGGCCTGGGCACGCGCTTCGAGGACGTCCGATGCGTTGACGCTCGTCATCTCGCCCTACGCGCCTCGAGCGAGCGGTTGGTTTCGATCGGCAAGATGGGCCGGACAAGAAACCCTTCTCGAATTGCCCACGCACCCGCATGGGTTCCCTCTCGACGACCGAGGGCCTTTGGCGATCCGGCCCGACGGAGCCTCGGCACTCGATCAGATTTTGTCGCGCGGGATCGGATATTTCGGTGTTTGCGTCGAGGCGGGGAGGTTCGCGACAATGCCTGCCTCGTTCGACACGATCGCAGCGGCACTCGCCCGCCGGGGACTGGCGCTCGTTGAAATCGATTCGGCGGTTCTGGAACCGGTCGCCCGCCGACACGGTCTGCCCTACCTCGGCGGGGTCCAGCCGATCGATGCGGATCCATCGCCGGCTGCGATCGACGCAGCACTCGAAGTCCTGCGCAGCCGCGCCATCGCGAAAGGATATGCCGCGGGTTACGCTCGCCCTTTCGAGATCACACTCGGCAGGATCGCGCAATGGTCTGCCCGACTCGCCTCGCACGGCGTCAGCTTGGTAGGCATCGGGGAGTTGTTGGAAGAGCACCACCAAAAGATCGACGGCGGACGATGACCCCGGAGACGAGCTACACGGAATCCGACGAGCCGAAGCCCGGCTACAGGCCCTGTGTGGGGATCTTCCTGATCGGCCCCTCGCGAGAAATTTTCGTCGGCCAACGCCGGGACACTCGTGAGGAAGCCTGGCAAATGCCGCAGGGTGGCATCGATCCCGGCGAGGCACCAATCGCGGCCGCGTTGCGCGAGCTCAAGGAAGAGATCGGCACGGATCGCGCCGAAATCTTGAGGGAAAGTCGGCTCTGGCGCTCGTACGATCTTCCACCAGCGATCGCCGCGCGCATGTGGAACGGACGTTATCGAGGACAGACCCAAAAATGGGTGGCGATGCGTTTCCTCGGAACGGAAGCCGACATCGTCTTGGATACTCCACACCCCGAATTCTCGGCGTGGCGCTGGGTGCCACCGGACAAGTTGGTCGACCTAGTCGTTCCGTTCAAACGCTGCGTCTATCTCAGTGTCGTCGACGAGTTTCGCCACCTCCTGGTTTGACGGCATGGTCACCGCCCCACCCGTCTCTCGGCAGTGTTCCGAGGCTCGATGTCGGCCGATTGGTGCACCCGCTTTCAAACTTTGGGCGATCTCGGACAAAAACGTTCGGCGTCGATCCCACTCTATCGGGCCAAGCTCGAGCCCGTTGCCGTTGGGAAGCCTCTCTTGCCCGCTCCATTACCACTCGAAAGGTTGAAAGGGTCTGGAGACATTCGTGAATCTCGCTCCGAGGTCGAGGGATTGGCGGGTCCGGTTGTCATCGAACCGAGCAGCGCATCTGCCGAGTTGAACGGACCGAACGAGAGCGGCCCATCGACGACGAACGCCGTTGGTTTTTTCCTCAGCGTCACGATCCCATTCAAGTCGTGCCGCGTGGTTCCGACGAAATGGTGGTTGAAAACGTGATGGGTCGCCTCGAAAGAGGGTGGGGCATGGCGGAAATGAAGACCGGTTTCCCCTCCTAGGCGCCCTCCTGCGCAACGCAGCGCATCGCGGTGCGTGCGCCGCATTCGCTCGGCCAAAGCTGCGCTATTTGCTCGGCGATGAACTGACCACCCGCGAACGGTTTTCCGACCGGAGCATCGTCGACGAAAAGTACACCCCGCTCGTGCGCAAAACAGATCGAGCCGTCCCAGCGATCCTCGATGCCCCCTCGGACGAACGCGAAACATCGAGCTCAGCAGCTCGAGCTGGAAAGATGCTGCCGAACTGCCCCCTCTCCGGCCCATAGGGTCGAATTCCTCAGGCCCGTCGAGGTTTCCGGGCTCCCGGTCGCTTGCCAGAAAAGGTCGCCAAGGGCTTTGCGATATATATTGTTATAATATTGCGTAGCTTTTCCTCCAGTACACTCGTCGCCTTTGCACGACCCGCCGTCCGTTGCGTCGCTCTGCCGTTGCACTTAAGGTGAGAGCGCTGGTATGGAGGCGACGAAAACGAGCTCCTTGTCCACGAGAAAGGCCTTCGGGGAACGTTAAGTGCGAAATCGCAACGACCTCCAGCCGATGCGGGACCCTGCGATCCACTCTCGGTCGGCGTTGTTCCTGATGGCCGAGGTCGGGGCGCGGCGCCGGTTCCTTGGACCGAGCGGGCAAATCGATTGGCCGCACGGTGGGCGCGGACCTGCTCCTCCGCTCCGATTGTCCGCCGAGCGATCCATGAGGGGGTGACAAAGGTAGACAGGGTGATCGGTGAGTACGGACGCCGCGGCCCTTTGGGTTGGGCCTTTCTCGGCGCACATCGAGTTCGACGGGCAACCAGTGAGGGAGGTAAGTCGCATGCGCACCAAAGCGGTCTTCGTCGGTGCTGTTCTGAGCATTGTTGTCTTCAGCAGCGACCAGAGTCATGCATGCACCGCGGACAATTGGCAGGCCTGCAAGGGCAAACCCTGGGTCGACGGTGACGTCATGGAGACGCCCCTGGGCTCGAAGTGGTGGCCGCATCCCATCTGGGGAGCCGGAGACGAAGCGGGTTCCACGAACTGGTATGCCAAGCCCGAGGTGGTGCTGCGTGCGCTGCGCGAGGCAGACAAAGGCAAGGTCTACAAGCTCGGACAGCCCTACGACAGCGAGATGCCGCTGTTCGGCTCGCGGCGATTCTCCCTGCGGATTCCGGGGACGCCGACGGGCGGACCTTTCGGCGCGAACAAGATCGTTTGGCACGACGAATTTCTGGCAACCGAAATCGGTCAAGTTGGTACTCAGTTGGACGGTCTCGGACACATCGGCGTCCAAGTCGGGGCTCCGGGAGACAAGGCCAACATGCGCTTTTACAACGGGTTCACCGTTGCGGAGATCGGTGACGCCTACGGGCTCAAAAAGCTCGGGGCCGAGAAACTTCGCCCCATCGTCGCGCGTGGCATTCTGCTGGACATTGCAGGGGCCAAGGGCGTCGAGATGTTGGATGCCGGTTACGAGATCACGATGGCCGACGTTCGGCTCGCCCTGGAAAAGCAGGGAATGAAGGACTTCAAATTCGCCGAAGGAGATGCGATCGCGTTCTACACCGGCTGGTCGAAGCTCTGGAAGAAAGACAACGCGAAATTCAATTCCGGTGAGCCCGGCTACGGCATGGAGGTCGCGCGCTGGATGGCAGAAACGGTCAAGGCTGGGGTCACGATCGCAGATACCTGGGCCGGTGAGGTCGTGCCGAACCCGGATCCGGCCTGTGTGTTCTGCGTGCATACCTACCTCCAAACGCGGCATGGGATCGTCAACCAGGAGAACGCCAAGCTCGACGAGCTCGTAGCCGACCGGGTCTGGGTCTTCACCTACATCTACAGCCCCGCTCCGATCGTCGGTGCGACAGGCTCGATCGGCGCGCCCATCGCCATCGATTGAGCTGGTCTCCGAGCCATCCTTCTTGTTCCGGAGAGGGGCGGCGCTCCGCCGCCCCCTCCACGTCTGGCAAGTGCCAAATACCGTGGCGAGTAACCCCGACATCGCTCCCGTCGTACTCGTCGACGAGCTTCGGCTTTCCGCGAGTGGCCGCTCGCTGGTCGCCCTGGAGCGCTGGGAGATCTACCCGGGCGAGCGGGTCGCGATCGTGGGCCCTTCCGGCAGCGGTAAGACGACGTTCCTCCAAACCCTCGCCGGCCTCCGGTCTCCCGACGCAGGACGCGTGATCGTGGATGGTCAGGAACTCGGCGGAATGTCGGAAGCTCGCCGAGATGTTTTCCGGGGCCGGCACATCGGCTTCGTTCACCAGACGTTGCACTTGGTCACAGCGCTGTCCGTTCTCGACAATCTCCGCTTGGCCGCGTTCGTCGTCGGCAAGCAGGTCCCCGACCGACGGCTTCTCGACCTTCTCGCGAGCGTCGGTCTCGAAAGCCGTGCCCTCGCGAGAACGATCGATCTCAGCCACGGCGAGGCGCAGCGCGTGGCCATCGCCCGCGCACTGGTCAACGAGCCGCGTCTCGTCCTCGCCGACGAACCGACCTCCGCCTTGGATGATCGGAATGCCCGCGTGATCCTGGAGCTGCTGTTCAAGATCACAAAGGAGCGCAGCGCCGCTCTCGTGGTCGCGACACACGATGGCCGGCTCATCGGCTCGTTCGACCGACGACTCGAGCTCGGGAACGAAAGATGAGCCTCGCGCGCCTTTGTCTCGCCTATTTACGTTTGCGCCTCGGAACGACGTTGCTCAACGTTACATTGATCGCAACGGGTGTCGCGATTTTGGCGTCGATCCTTCTGGTCGGCAGCCAGCTGCGCGACCGGGTGCAGCGCGAGATCCGCGGAATCGATCTGGTGGTCGGAGCCAAGGGCAGCCCTCTGCAGCTCATTTTGTCGACCGTGTTTCATCTCGATGTTCCGACGGGCAACGTTTCCACCGCCGAAGTCGCCTTTGTTCGTAACCACCCGCTCGTCGCGCGGGCGATTGCTCTCGCCATAGGCGACAGCGCGTGGGGATACCGCATCGTCGGGACCGAACCCGAGCTGCTCGAGGAGCGGGGTGTTTCGTTGGCCGCGGGAAGACTCTGGCAAGCACCGATGGAAGCGGTCCTCGGGGCGGAGGTCGCTCGCTCGACCGGCCTCGGAATCGGCGCTCGGTTCGTCGGATCGCACGGCCTGGGCGGCGGCTTCGCGCACACCGAGCACCCCTATCTCGTCGTAGGAGTTGCCGCTCGTACGGGTACGGTGACCGATCGGTTGATCCTGACGTCCCTGGAAAGCGTATGGCGGGTACACGCCCCGAGAACCCCGGCAGCCTACGAAGGCCAGCAGGGTGAAGTGACGGCGCTGTTGGTCCGCTACCGCACACCGCTCGCCGCGGTGCAGCTGCCGAGGCTCGTCAACGCACGGCCGAGTTTGATCGCCGCGGTGCCGGCATTCGAGGCGGCGCGGCTGTTGAGCATCGTCGGGCTCGGTCTCGAGGTCCTCCGCTTTCTGGGCGCCCTGCTCCTCGCCATTGCAGCCCTCGCGGTACTCGTTGCGTTGACCAACGCACTTTCGGAGCGCCGTGCCGATTTGGCGTTGATGCGAACGCTCGGTGCCACGCGAGGTCTTTTGATCCGCGCCCTTCTTTTGGAAGCCATGCTGTTGACGACATCGGGGCTCGCGCTCGGGCTCGTTCTGGCCCATCTGTCGGTGGAGCTTCTCGTCCGAATGCTCCCGGAGGCGCGGGTTTCGGGCCTTTCGGGTCTCGCGGTCGCTTCGGGCGAGATATGGCTCGTACCTGCGCTGCTGTTGCTGGCGATCGCGGCAGCTGCGATACCCGCGGTTCGGCTCTACCGGACGAACCTTTTACGGATCTTGGCCCAAAGGTAACGAGGCCCCGATGTGCAAATTGCGATCGCTCTTCGTGGTCGCGTCGCTTTTGGTGATCGCGACACCGGAAACCACACTCGCCTTCGCTTTGGGGCAATCGCCCGTCCAGCTCGGGCGTGATCACGATCCGAAACAGCTCGAGCGGGCTGGGGTGGTCTCGTGGGACATCCTTCGCGAGCTGGACGTCGTCTACGAGACCAGAGGCCCCGGAATGACGGATTTTCGCACGAGCTTCACCTCGGCCCTTCTGGAGCTCGACGGCAAAACGATCAAACTGGCCGGGTTCATTTACCCTCTGGAAGCTGCCGACGCTCATCAACGGTTCCTGTTGGCTGCCTATCCCCCGAGCTGTCCGTTTTGCTTACCGGGAGGCGCCACGGAAATGGTCGAGGTCCTCGCCAGCACGCCGGTACCGTTCAGCTATGACGCCCTCGTGTTGGAAGGCCGCTTCGAGTTGCTTCGCGACGACCCGTCCGGGCTCCTCTATCGCCTGCACGATGCCCGACCGGTGGTTCTGAACTGAGCACACGCCCTCGCGGCGGGCACGACCTTTTCGGCTTCGCCTACGCGAAGGAGCGCACGGCGGCCCCCTCCACCCCGCGCTACGGGAGAACGATCGACCAGGTCGCCTCCTTTCGTTCGTGTAGAAGTCGCCGTGGGGCCCTGGCGAGACGCACCGCCGTACCTACCTAGAGGGCATGAAGCTCGCCGTCCGCGGATATTTCGGTGTCGGAGCCGAGGGGATCAGCAAACCGGGAAATCTCGGTGCGCTGGTGCGCACGGCCCATGCGTTCGGAGCGAGTTTCTTGTTCTTCGTGAACGCCTACTGGCGGGTTCGCGAGGCCATATCCGACACCTCGAAAGCGGAACGGAGCTTGCCTCTTTACGAGGCGAGCTCGGCCGCCGAGCTCGTTCTGCCTCGGCGATGCAAACTCGTCGGGGTAGAACTCACGGACGAGGCCGTGCCGTTGCCGAGCTTTCGCCACCCACTGAACGCAGCCTACGTTTTCGGCCCGGAGCGCGGTTCACTCTCGCCCGAGATGACGGCCCGGTGTGATTGGATCGTCCGGATACCGACCCTCTTCAGCCTCAATCTCGGGGTCGCGGTCGGTATCGTATTGTACGACCGCTGGCTCTGCTACGGGCGATATGCCGAGCGGCCGGTGCACATGGGCGCTCCTTCGGAGCAGCTCGCTCCGCATGTCCATGGTCGTCCGTTGTTTCGGCGACCTTTGGAATGTTCCGAACATTCGGTATGGCCAGAGATCGCAAGGGAAAACGAACCGTGACCGGCAGGTCCCGTCGATGGCTAGGCCGACGTCTTCGCGTGGCTACGTTGACCTTTTCGTTCGGGATGGCGTTCGCGCCGAGCACATCGTTCGCGGGGTTCGTGGAGCGGTTTCGAGATTGGAGTTTGTACGTACACCAGGATACCAAGGGTAAAATCTGCTTCATCACCGCAACCCCCATCAAACAAGAAGGCAATTTCTCTCGGCGAAGCCAACCTCGTCTGTTCGTCACGCAATTCGGTGGTGAGAGACTTCGACAAGAAGTTTCGGTAGACCCTGGCTACACCTATCGCAAAGGGTCCACGGTCGAGGCCACGGTCGGAGATAGCCGCTTCCAACTGTTCACCGAGGGGGATCGGGCCTGGGCGCGAAATGCCGAGGAGGATTCTCGCCTCATCGAGGCCATGCGTCGCGGCGATCAAATCCAACTCCGCGGCATCTCCACGCGTGATACGTGGTCGCTCGACACCTATTCGCTCGCAGGATTCAGCGCAGCCCACCGCGCCATGACGGAAACGTGTCGAGATGCTGTCAACCGCTGAAAGCAGTCCCGTGAAGCCCGCGCTCCTGGGCTGGAGCCGTTCGGAGCTCGCCGAGTGGCTTCTCCAACGGGGCGAGCGGAAAGAGGTCGTGTCGTTGCGCGCGCGCCAGCTCTTTCACTGGCTGTACGTCCGGGGCGAAACCGCCCCTTCGCGGATGACCTCGTTACCGAAACATCTTCGCGAACTCTTGGAAGAGCATGCCGACCTTGCGAGGCCGACCGTCGTGGCGGAACAGTCGGCCCGAGATGGAACCCGCAAATGGGTTCTTCGCTTCCGCGACGGTCGGGAGGTAGAGACGGTTTTCATCCCCGAAGACGATCGGGCAGCTATTTGCGTGTCGACGCAGGTCGGTTGCAGCCTTTCGTGCAAATTCTGTCATACCGGGACGATGCGGCTGGCCCGCAACCTCACCGCCGGCGAAATCCTCGCTCAAATTCTCGTCGCACGCGATCGCTTGAACGATTGGCCGTCGCCGCGAAGCGATCGGCGTATCACCAACGTCGTCGTGATGGGAATGGGAGAGCCCCTGCTGAACTATCGTGAGGTTGCAGCGGCCTTCCGCATCGTCGTCGACGGTGAGGGCATCGGTATCTCGCGCCGGCGGGTCACCCTGTCCACCTCAGGTGTGGTCCCACGTATCGCCGAGTGGGGTCGCGACCTCGGCACTGGTCTGGCGATTTCACTGCACGCCGTGCGGGACGATCTCCGAAACGAGCTCGTGCCCATCAATCGAAAGTGGCCGATCGCGGCTCTTCTCGAGGCGTGTCGTCGGTACCCCGCGCCACGCCCGATTACGTTCGAGTACGTGATGCTCCGCGGTATAAACGACTCGGATGCCGACGCTCGCGAGCTGGTTCGCTTGTTGCGCGGGCTCAAGGCCAAAGTCAATCTGATCCCGTTCAATCCCTGGCCGGGAGCACCGTATCGCTGTTCGAAGCCGGAGCGCATCCGCGCCTTCGCCGCCATCGTCGAAAAAGGCGGCTTTCCGAGCCCCGTCCGGGCGCCGCGCGGCCGCGATATTCTCGCAGCTTGTGGCCAGCTCAAGACGATTTTCGAACAGCATCGTCCCGCGGTGGGAATGTCCGCCGATAAGCGCCCGGATGAAGCCCTGGTCGCCCTCTCCCACTCCTGAACCACATGGGCGCTCGCAGCATCCCGCCCGCTCGGACCGGCGCAAGGCTGAGCTTCCGAGCGGCTTCTTCAGATACCCCGGCCGCTTCGTCGTCCCGAGAACCGGTCAACGCGTGGGCGTCGAAGCGAACTTCATGTCGAGCGCGTAGCCCTCGGCCCTGACGGTTCGGATCAGATCCTCTTCGCCCCCGGCATTGAGGGCCCGCCGCAGCCGGCGGATCGTCGCATCGACGGTGCGAAGCTCGATGTCGACCTCACCACCCCAGACCCGGTCGAGAAGTTGTGCACGGCTGAAAACTCTACCAGGGTTCTCCAGGAGATAACGCAGTAAACGAAACTCTGTCGGGGACAAATGCACTTCCCGTGTTCCCCGAAAAACGCGGTGCGCCGCGAGGTCCAGCCGCAGGTCCTGGAACTGGAGGACTTGATCGGTCAGCATCGGCCGTACGCGGCGCAAGACGGCCCGAATTCTCGCGATCAGTTCGGCCGGCGAGAAAGGTTTGATGATGTAATCGTCCGCACCGAGTTCGAGCCCCCTGACTCGATCAGGCTCCTCCGCCCGAGCCGTCAGCATGACGACGGGTATGTGCGCATGTTCCGGGCGACGCCGAATACGCCGGAGCAGTTCCAAACCGGAAAGCTGCGGGATCATCCAGTCCAGGACGATCAAATCCGGCGTCCGCTCGGCCAACAGGGTCAATGCTTCTTCCCCATCGAACGCCTGAGCGACCTCGAAGCCCGCCGCTTCCAAATTGTAAGCCAGCAGCTTCTGTAGGGCCGCTTCGTCCTCCACGATCAGGATGAGCGGCTTCACCAACGTCACTCCACCTCGTGCCTCGGCCGGTTGATCTGCGTCCCGTGGATGATAAAGACGACCTTTTCAGCGATGTTCGTCGCGTGATCGGCAATACGTTCAAGATTCTTAGCGATGAAAAGAAGATCTATGCACAAACTTATGGTCCTCGGATCCTCCAGCATATACGTAACCAACTCGCGAAACAAGCTCGTATAAAGTTCGTCTACCTCGGTGTCACGTTGCCAGACGGCGCTGGCCTTTTCCGCGTCCCGTTCCACATAAGCATCGAGAACGTCTTTGACCATCGACAGGCAAGACTGACCCATCCGCGGCAGCTGCACGATCGGCCGCAATTCCGGATGTTCGGCGAGGCGCTGTGATCGCTTGGCGATACTGACAGCGTAATCGCTCATTCGCTCGAGATCGTTGGTGATTTTGAGAGCCATCGCGATCATACGAAGATCGATGGCCATCGGCTGGCGCAAAGCCAAAAGCTTGATGGCATCCTGGTCGATGCTCTCTTCGAGGTCGTCGATCCGCCGATCCGTCTCGATCACCTTCGCCGCGAGCTCCACGTCCCGCTCGGCCAGGGCCCGCACCGCGTCAGCTACCTGTCGCTCCGCCAAACCTCCCATCTCGGCGATCGCGCCGGTCAGCCGGGAAAGCTCCTCGTCGAACGCGCGAACGATGTGCTGGTGCTCGAGAGCTTCGGTATGTTTGGGCATGGCCCCTCCGTCAGCCGAACCGACCCGTCAGGTAATCGCTCGTCCGCTGCTGGCGGGGCCGCGTGAAGAGCTCGGTGGTCGGACCATACTCCACGAGCTCCCCCAGATACATGAACGCGGTGTAGCTCGATACGCGGGCCGCCTGTTGCATATTGTGTGTCACGATCAGGATCGTCACGCTTCCCGCCATCGAGATGATCAGGTCCTCGATGCTGGCGGTCGCGATCGGATCCAAAGCGGAGGTCGGTTCGTCGAAAAGAACGATTTCGGGATCGGTAGCGAGCGCCCGGGCAATGCAAAGTCGCTGCTGCTGCCCCCCCGAGAGGGCGGTTCCCGGTTCCTCGAGGCGGTCTTTGACCTCGTCCCAGAGCGCCGCCGCACGAAGGGCGGCTTCCACGCGCCCGTCCAGCTCGCTCCGGGCTTTGATCCCGCGGACCCGCAATCCGTATGCGACGTTTTCATAGATCGACTTCGGAAACGGGTTCGGTTTCTGGAATACCATCGAGATCCGCATCCGTACCTCGATCGGATCAACATCCGGACTGATGATGTTCACGTCGTCCGGGTACAGGCGAATTTCCCCCTCGTATCGGGTGTGCGGCGTCAAATCGTGCATTCTGTTGAAGCAGCGCAGGAGCGTCGACTTACCACACCCCGAAGGGCCGATGAGCGCCGTCACTGCATGCTCGTAAATGTCCATATCGATGTTCTTGAGTGCCTGCAGGTGCCCATAATAAAAATTCAACCCCCGAATTCGGCTTTTTACCTTCGGATCGGCATTCACCGCTCGGGTAGCGATCGGTACCGAAGTGGTGACAGCGGACATCGGCCCTCTCACCAAGTGATCCTCTTCCGCAACCGGTAGCGCAGGTAGATGGCGAATCCGTTCATCGCCAACGTGAGTACGACGATCACGATCCCTGCGGCCGCGGCATTCGCATGAAATGCCGTGCCCGGCCGTGACACCCAATTGAACATTTGGATAGGCAGAACCGTGAAACCCGACCAGAGCCAGTCGAAGTTCACGAAGGGCGGCGTCGTCGTGATGGGCGCGTTCGGAAGATAAGCGATGAACGTGAGCGCACCGATCGTGATGAGCGGCGCGGTCTCACCGATCGCGCGGGCGAGTCCGATGATCACGCCCGTCGCGATGCCCGGGATCGAATAGGGCAACACGTGGTCTCGAGTTACCTGCCAGCGCGTCGCCCCGACCGCGTAGGCCGCCTCCCGGATCGTGTGCGGTACGGCACGAACGGCCTCTCGGGTAGCGACCACGACCACGGGCATGATCATGAGTGCGAGTGTGAGGCCGCCGGACAGAATACTTTGTCCAAACCCCAGCGCATAGACGAAAAGGCCCAATGCCAAGAGACCGTAAACTATCGATGGCACAGCAGCCAAATTGCTGACATTGATTTCGATCAACATCGTCACCCAGTTGCGCGGTGCGTACTCCTCGAGATAAATGCCCGCCGAGACAGCAACTGGCACTCCGATCGCGGCCGTGACGATCATCACGAGACAGGTTCCGACCCATGCCGAGAGGATACCGGCTTCGGCCGCCCGACGAGACGGAAAGCTCAGAAAGAAGTCGGGTGTCAGCCGATGATATCCGTCCATCAACAGATCGACGAACAGGGTCAGGAGGGTAACCACACCCACGGAGGTAGCCAGGAACCCGACGACGGCGAAAACGATGTCCCACCGTCGCCGGCGGGCGACGTTCGACCGGATCTCCGTGACACCGGAAATAGTCGGCTCGACCGCGATCGACGGCGAGATGCTGGCCATCAGTAGGCCTCCCGGAACCGCATTCGTAGGAGGTGCGCCAGAATGTTGAAGAGCAGCGTGATCAAAAGGAGCACGAGCCCCGCTGCAAAAATGGACTGGTAGCCGATCGAGCCGTGCGGCAAATCACCGAGTGCGACCTGAACGATGTAAGCTGTGATCGTCGCCGCGGGTTCGGTCGGGTCGAGCGTGAGGTTGGGCTGTTGCCCTGCGGCGATCGCGACGACCATCGTCTCTCCGGTTGCGCGCGCGATCCCGAGAACGAACGCCGCGGCGATCCCGGAGGCTGCCGCAGGCATGACCACCCGAAGCGTCGTTTGAAGCCGTGTCGCCCCGCAGGCGTATGACGCCTCCCTCAAAGCGTTCGGCACGGCGCGCATGGCATCTTCGCTCACCGAGCCGACGTAGGGCACGATCATGATCCCGATCACGATGCCGGGGCTCAAGACGTTGAACCCCGGTAGATCGGGGATGACGCTCTGGAGGAGCGGAGTTACGAACAACAGCGCGAAATACCCGTATACAACCGTCGGTACGCCTTCGAGAAGTTCGAGGAACGGCTTGACCGATTCCCGCACCTTAACCGGCGCAAACTCGGAAAGGTACAATGCCACCGTAAGACCCAGCGGCACCGCGACCACCAGAGCGACACCCGCCGCCAGCAGCGTGCCGCACAGGAGCGGTAAAATCCCGTAGCGAGCCTCCGCGAAGAGCGGCGTCCACATCGTGTCGGTCAAGAACTCGACGATCGACACGCGCTCGAAGAAGCCGGCCGATTCGTAGACGAGCACGACCACGATAGCGGTCGTCACGGCCACGGCCGAGGCGGCGCAGACGAACAGGAACGCTTCGACCAAACGCTCCCTGATGTCACGATGGTGGATACGCGGCCGGATCAACGAACGCTGCGCCGCTGGCATGACCGGAACCTCACGGGTCGGCCGGGTCGAGCCCGGCCGACTCTCAAGGCGATGACCCAGATGTCTCAGGATTTCAGCTCGCGCTCCAGGAGCTCCATGATCTGCACGCCCACCTCGGGAATGCCGCCGAAGACGGTTCCGGTCTTGCGCTCCTGGAACCGCGCCCAGGCCGCCTTGTAGGCGGCGTCCGGCAAAGGCGTGTACCCGACTTCCCGAGCCAAGGTGGCGCCGTTGGCCAGGTAGAATTCGACGAATTCGGCAACCTCCGGACGCTCGGCCGCCTTCCGATTGACGTAGATGAACAGGGGCCGCGAGAGGGGCTGGTACGAACCGTTGATCACGTTCTCCATGCTCGGCTCGACCGGCTTACCCGTCTTCGGGTTGACGATCTTGACGGTTTTCACCTTACCCGGGTTCTCGTGGACATAGGCGAAGCCGAAGTAACCGAGCGCGAACTTGTCGCCGGAGACGCCTTGAACGAGGATATTGTCATCTTCGCTCGCCGTGTAGTCGCCACGGCTCGACTTCGCCTTACCGACGACGGCCTCCGTGAAGTAGTCGAAGGTTCCAGAATCGGCACCCGCCCCATAAAGGGACAACTTCGCATCGGGCCAGTCCGGTCGAACCTGCTTCCAGTTCGTGATCTTACCCTGAGCGGCCGGCTCCCAGATCTTTTTGAGCTCCTCGACGGTCATGACCTCCGCCCAGTTGTTCTGGGGATGAACGACCACCGCGAGAGCGTCGAACGCTACCGGCAACTCGATGTAATCGATCCCGGCCTGCTTGCAGGCCTCCATCTCCTGTGCGAGGATCGGCCTCGAGGCGTTCGAAATATCGGTCTCGCCGCGGCAGAACTTCTTGAAGCCGCCGCCGGTGCCGGAGATGCCGACCGTCACCCGGACGGCCCCTTTCTTCGCCTTTTGGAACTCCTCGGCGACCGCCTCGGTGACCGGATAGACCGTGCTCGAGCCGTCGATCTTCACCTCGGGCGCCGCGAGCGCGACGTGAGAGGCGAAGAGGGCGCCGGCCGCGGCGCCACCGAACAGGGCGAACTTCATCGCGATGCCTCCGTCGAGAGTCGTCACCGCGGCTTCGATGCCCGCGGCCGGTGCCGCTTCTATGACCGATTTTTGACAGAATGATGATCGAGTCCCTCGGCGGGAATCGGCAGGAGTACCACGAACCGCGAGCCACGACCGAGCTCGCTTTCGATCGCCAGATGGCCTTGATGGCGACGGACGATGTGCTTGACGATCGCCAGGCCGAGCCCTGTGCCACCGACCCTGCGCGAGCGCCCCTTGTCGACCCGGTAAAACCGCTCGGTGAGCCGCGGCAAATGTTCAGGCGGGATGCCCTCGCCCTGGTCGATGACGGCGACCTCCACGGCCGGGCGCCCGGCGACGGGCCCTGCACTCGGCGGAGCGGCGTCGAGCAAACGCACCGTAATTCGCACCTCCTTGTCGGGCCCACCGTACTTGATCGCATTGTCGACCAGGTTGCCGAAAAGCTGATGCAGCTGATCGGCATCGGCGACGATCTCGGGCAACGCCGAAGGCGCGTCGAAGACCAGACGGACCCTTGCCGCCTCGGCTATCGGCCGCATTCGGGCCAACGTACCCTCGAGCACGTCGGCGAGGGAAACGCGCGCCGTGGGGGGACGACGCGCGGCAAATTCGATCTGAGAAAGCGAGAGCAGGTCGTCGACCAGGCGCTTCATGCGGGCGGCTTCTTCGGCCATGGTCGCGAGGAACATCTCCCGTGCCGCGGGATCGTCGCGCGCTGGCCCGCGCAGAGTCTCGATGATCCCGATGATCGCCGCGAGCGGCGTCTTGATCTCGTGGCTGGCATTGGCAACGAAATCCGAGCGCATCCGTTCGATCAAGAGTTGCTCGCTCTGTTCACGCAACGCCAACACGGCACCCCGGCCACCTTCTGGGCCCTCACTCGGCTGGATGCGGGCGGCGAAAAGTCTCAACCGATCGTCGACCGGGCTGAACACGACCGTGCTCGCGGTTCCGGCTTCGAGGGCGGCACGCAAGGCAGCGCTCACGCCCGGATCTCGTGTCGCCCGAGCGAACGGAACACCCACGCGGTCGAGGCCGAACATCCGGAGGGCCGCAACATTCGCTTCGACGATCGTCCCTCGCGCGTCCACGAGCAGGACCGCATCCGACACGGTTTCGAGCACGGTCGAAAGCCGGCGCCCTTGAAGCGCCGCCTGGCGTTCGGCTCGACGTGCGCGACGAGCGAGCTCGAGGGCCGGCCACATCACCCATTCGAGAGCGGAGTCGAACACGAGGACCGGCCGCCGCCCTTCTTCCCCGCTACCGAGGCCGATCATCCAGCGCGCGAGCGCCGCCGCCTGACCGACCCACGAACGGGCGATCAGATGCGCGACCAGGATGCCGGCGAGCAAACCGATCAGAGCGGGCCAAACCTCCTCCGCGCCGAAGGCGCTCGAGACCAGGACCGCCGCGACAGCGGGCCCGGTACCGACAGCTGTATCGCGCACGAGGCTGACGGTTGGCGCCGGCCCGCGCAACGGCTGCGGCGCCGCCATCGCGAGCCTCAGACCCTCAGCTCCGGAAGATCACGGAACAAGTCGAGAGCCTCGGGGTTCGCCAGGGCCTCGGTGTTCTTCACGGGTCGTCCGTGGATCACGTCGCGAACCGCGAGCTCCGTGATCTTTCCACTCATGGTCCGCGGAATGTCCGCAACCTGAATGATCTTGGCCGGAACGTGGCGGGGCGTCGTGTTCTCTCGGATCCGGCGCCGTATCCGCTCGCAAAGGGCCTCGTCGAGAACGAGGCCCTCTCGTAGCTTTACGAAGAGCACGACTCGAACATCACCCTCCCACTCCTGGCCGACACAGACCGATTCGAGAACCTCGTCGATCTGCTCGACCTCACGATAAATCTCGGCGGTACCGATCCGCACCCCTCCCGGATTGAGGACGGCATCCGAGCGGCCGTAGATCACGATCCCGTCGTGTTCGGTCAGTTCGGCCCAATCCCCATGGCGCCAGACGCCGGGAAACCGTTCGAAATAGCTCTTGCGATACCGACTTCCGTCGGGATCGTTCCAGAAACCGACCGGCATCGACGGGAAAGGCTTGGTACACACGAGTTCGCCGCGCTGGCCGCGGATCGGCCGGCCTTGCTCGTCGAACACGTCGACGGCCATGCCGAGCCCCCGCATTTGTATCTCACCCCGCCAGACCGGTCCCGCCGGATTACCGAGAACGAAACAGGAGACGATGTCGGTTCCGCCCGAGATCGAAGCGAGGTGAACGTCCGTCTTGATTTTTCGGTAAACGTAGTCGAACGACTCGGGGAGCAGTGGTGAGCCGGTCGACAGGATCGTCTTGAGACTGCTCAGATCGTGTTCCGCGATCGGCGCAGCGCCGGACTTCTCGAGAGCCTGCAGATACTTGGCACTCGTGCCGAAGATCGTGATACGCTCTCGTTGCACGAGATCCCAGAGCACTTCTGGTCCGGGATAGAAGGGCGAACCATCGTAAAGGACGAGGGTCGCTTCGCTCGCCAAACCGGACGCGAGCCAATTCCACATCATCCAGCCGCAGGTCGTATAATAAAAAAACCGATCACCCGGCCGCAGGTCACAATGCAGACGATGCTCTTTCAAATGTTGGAGAAGTGTCCCGCCTTGCCCGTGCACGATGGCTTTGGGCATACCGGTCGTGCCGGACGAATAGAGCACGTAAAGGGGAAAATCGAAAGGCAGCTGTTCGAAGCGGAGCGAGTCGCTCTCTCTTCGCAGAAAATCGTCGAAAAGGACAGCTTTGGGAATCTGCCGGAGATCGGGCCGTTCCTCGAGGAAAGGAACGACGACCACTTTCTCCAGCCTTCCCAATTCGGTGACGCAGGCCGCCACCTTCTCACGTATGTCGATTTTTTTCCCGCCATACAGATAGCCATCGACGGTGATCAAGACCTTGGGCGCGATCTGACCGAAGCGATCGAGGACGCCCCGGACGCCGAAATCGGGTGAGCAAGATGACCATATCGCCCCGACGGCGGAGGTCGCGAGCATGCCTACGATCGTTTCGGGAATGTTGGGGAGGTAGCCGACCACCCGGTCGTCCAGACCGATGCCCTCCGCCCGAAAAGCGGACGCGAGCCGTTCGACCGAATTCCAGAGGTCGTTCCAGCTCAATTCGCGCCGCCGGCCATCCTCGCCCACGAAAATGATGGCCGGTCCCTCGTCTCTTCGCCGCAGGAGATTCTGCGCAAAATTGAGCCGCGCTCCGGGAAACCAGCGTGCGCCCGGCATCGCATCCGGGTTCTCCAAGACCCGGTCCGCTTCCTCGCTCGCGACGACCCCGAAACTTTTCCAAACGTGCCGCCAGAAGGGCTCGGGATGGTCGATCGACCAACGCCACAGCTCGCGGACCGCGTCCTCCCCGGTGAACCCGTGCTCCGCTGCGAAGCGCACGATCTGCGTGCGCGCCGCTCGCTCCGGGTCCGGTCGCCAGATCGGCTCGCTCATCCTGTTCTCCTGCCCACTGCTTTCAGCACCAATGTTCGGAGCGCCACGAGGATTGCAACCGAACGTCACTGCCCTCGATTGCCGGGAGCCGGTCGCCGTTACGGCCGTGAGCCTCTGGTCGACTCGTGCTGCACTCGCGAAAAAGCACTCGTCGCCCGCAGCCGAGGCCTGGCGGAAGATCACTTCTCGTGACAAGCCCGGCAACTGCTACGGGCTGGACAGCAACCGTACGACCACGACCGAGAGCCACGTGTAAGGCTCGATCGCGCGGCGCGATCTCCCGGCCGGTCCGCATCGAACGCCGGTCCTCCGCTGGTTTTGGCGCGTCGATCAGTCCCGGCCTACTACCCATCTGGCCCGCAAAAGCGGCGACGACCGCTCGCTCGCCATTCACATCGCATTTGCCCGAGTGCCGAAGCAGGTAAGCTGTTTCGAGCGGAGCGTACGGGCTTTTCTGAGCTCTCTCGTGAGCCACAACTTGTCGGAACGCCTTCTGACCTACCTTCGAGGCAGAAACGGGCGCCACGGTGGCTGGTTCGACAACGCCTACCTCTCCCCTGGTGCAAAGCTCCCGGTCCTGCGCGACGTCTCGGCCCTTCTCGGCACTCGGCTCGAGAAGCACCTCGACGTCTTGGCCGACCACCGCGCCGCTTTCGGCGCGGACCCAAGCCGGGTCGAACGGATCGGCGTCGGAGCCGACAGCGACGACGAACAAGCGCAGCCCTCGGCTCCATTCGCGACCTCGGCTGGCGCCCGCACGACACTTCGACAATCCGGGCTCCCGGACCATTCAGCCTGTCCGGCGAGAGGTGCTACCGCTGGCCCCCCGTCGGCGTTCGAACAAAAACTCGCGACCGACCTTCACGCGGGGTACGCCGTCATAGGCGATGACATCTGCCGTTGCGTAGGTCTCACTCCAGCGTTCGGGGAGGTACGAGCCCGTCCCGATGATGTCGATCGGCGCACGAACGCTCGCCATAAGCTTGCATTTCTGGGGAGAAAATCCAGAACTTGCTATAATCTTGACGTTTTTGAAGCCCGCCGCATCGAGCTGCTCGCGCATATGGAAAATAGCGGCAGCCGTGACGCCGGTGCCAGTGAGCCAAGCGAGCTCTTCCGGTGTCCGATAGGTGCGGATCGCTTGCGGCGCATGGCGCTCGAGTACGGCGTAGGAAGCGGCAACGTCGAGCCCCTCTAGGAATCTACCGCCGTGAGTGTCGAGCCGAATGCCGAGCCTCCCCTCTGCGGCGAGATCCGGAAACCTGCGGCAAACTTCGAGCGCATCGGTGACCTCGCGCCCGAAATAGTCCACCAGAACGAAAAGTGGGTCTTCCGGGAAGGTTTCGTGGAACATTTCCGCGGCCCGCACGGTGGAACCGGCATAACCGATGAGCGCATGCGGCATCGTTCCGAGGCCACGCGTACGACCGAAGAAGTGCGCGGTGGCATCGGTGGCGTTGCCGATGAAGCCGATCGCGTTCGTCTCTGCCTGCGCCCGCTTTGAACCGACGCTCGCGGCGTAGGCCATCATTTCCGCCATTTCGAGCCCGGCGCAGTGCCGCGCGTCCATTGCGAGAAATGCCACGTCAGGGAGATCGGTGCACATCGAGTAGGCGTTGAACGCAGCCACGCAAGTTGCGCCGATCTTCTGCAAGAGATTGGTCTCGAGATCGACCAGATGGCGGAACGAGCCACTTACGTACATCAACGGCTCGCCGGCGCCCACCCAAGCGCCTTCCTCGAAGACCAGTTCGATCTCGAAATGCGCGCTCCGCTCCTGCGCAACCCTCGACAGCCAATCGAGCGCCAGCCGTGGGGCCGAGATGACCGGCCTACGTAAAAAGATAGCGTACGTCACCCAGCAATCACCGAACCTTTCGATGATCGCTTTCGTCTTGCGGAAATACGCGTCGGCGTGCCGAGCGATTTCGTCGCCCAGCGGGCGCGAAGCGGCAACCGGCGCCTCGAAGCCGATGCAAGAGGAAGCCGCCTGGTGTTCTCCCTCGCTCGGCAGTACGAAATGCGCGCTCACGAGGCAGCAGCCACCCGCTGCGCGCGACGCTCTTCTTTGAGGGCCTCGGCCATGATGAAAGCGAGTTCGAGGCTCTGTTGCCCGTTCAAACGGGGATCGCACTGCGTGTGGTAACGGGAGGCCAGACACGCTTCCGTCACGGCCTGCGAGCCGCCCAGGCACTCGGTAACGTCGTCGCCGGTCATCTCGAGATGAATACCCCCCGCATGGGTTCCTTCGGCTTTGTGAATGGCGAAGAAACTCTCGACCTCGGCGCGAATACGATCGAAAGGTCGCGTCTTGAAGCCGTTCGTCGTGACCGTGTTGCCATGCATGGGATCGCACGCCCAGATCACGACCCGACCTTCGCGCCGGAGCGCCCGGACCAACGGCGGTAGTTTCTTCTCGATCTGGTCCGCTCCCATCCGACTGATCACCGTCAGTCGACCGGGCTCGTTCTTCGGGTTGAGCACGTCGCAAAGCCGCAAGAGTTCATCCGCCGTAATGGAAGGTCCGGCCTTGACTCCGAGCGGGTTGGCGATCCCACGGCAAAACTCCACGTGCGCACCGTCGAGCTGGCGTGTCCGATCGCCGATCCAAAGGAAATGCGCCGACGTGTCGTAGATCCGTCCGGTCGTCGAATCGACCCGCGTCATCGCCTGCTCGAAACCCAAGAGCAGAGCCTCGTGCGAGGTGTAGAGCGTGGTCCGCGCGATCTCGGGCGTCGTCCTGTCCGAGATCCCGCAGGCACGCATGAAGTCGAGCGCCTCGCTGATCCGATCGGCCAAATCGCGATAACGCTGCCCCCAGGGCGAACGAGCAACGTTGTCGATCATCCACGTGTGTACGCGGGTGAGCGACGCATAGCCGCCCTCCGTGAAAGCCCGCAAGAGGTTGAGGGTCGCTGCGGCCTGTGTGTAAGCACGCAACATGCGGGTCGGATCGGGCCGTCGGGCCGCCTCGTCGAACTCGATCGCATTGACGATGTCGCCTCGGTAGGCAGGGAGCTCCCGATCACCTTGCCGCTCGGTGGACGAAGAGCGCGGCTTGGCGAACTGCCCCGCTATACGTCCGACTTTGACGACCGGTAGCCCCGCACCGAACGTCAAAACTACTGCCATCTGGAGGAAAATGCGGAGCCAATCGCGGATTTTGTTGGCATTGAACTCGGCAAAAGCTTCGGCACAGTCTCCGCCTTGTAAGAGGAACGCACGTCCCGCCGCGACTTCAGCGAGTTTTTCTTGTAGTGTGCGCGCTTCGCCAGCGAAAACGAGAGGTGGATAGGTGGCAAGCTCGCGCTCGACCGCGGCCAGCGCGGCCTCGTCCTCGTAAACCGGCATCTGTCGCGCCGGCTTCGTGCGCCAGCTGTCCGGCGCCCACGTTGCCGTCGTCATCGTCGTCCCCGCTCGAGGCTCACTTCGTCGGTGCTCACGTTTCCGAAGGTCGCCACATCGTGACCAGTTCTTCCGCGGCAGTCGGATGCAACGCTACCGTGGCGTCGAACTGCGCCTTCGTCGCCCGGCAGGTCAAGGCCACCGCGAACCCCTGGACGATCTCCGCCGCGTCTCCGCCCACGATGTGGACACCCAAGACCCGGTCGTCATCGGCATCGACGACGAGCTTCATGAACACCTTTTCCTCGCCGCCGCCCAGGGTTTCGAGCATCGGCCGGAACCGGGTACGAAAGATCTCCACCCTCCGGCCTTCCGCCACAGCGCGTTCCTGCGACAAGCCGACCGCGGCAGCCTGCGGCAAGCTGAACACCGCGGTCGGCACGGTCTCGTAATTCACCGTTTTCGGATTGGCATTGAACAGCCGCTCCGCCACGGCGCGCCCCTCCGCGATCGCGACCGGGGTCAAATCGTGCTGCGACGGGTCGAGGCCGTGGCCGGCATGGTCCGAGCAATCACCCACCGCGAAAAGCCCTTGCACCCTCGTCCGGTAAGCGGGATCGACGGGGATCGAACCGTCGGCCGCGAGCCGGATACCCAGCTCTTCGAGCCCGAGGTCCCGCGTGTTCGGGATCGGTCGTCGCCCGGTCGCGAGCAGAACATGGTCGGCTTCGACGGAGCCCGCCGAGGTCTCCAAAACGAACCCATCGTGAACCGGCACGATACGCTCGGGTCGGCTTTTCGCCATAAGCCGAATGCCCGCACGAGCGAGAGCGCCCGACAGTTCGCGCCGCAGCTCCCCGTCGAACCCTCGAAGTGGCTCGTCGCCCCGGAAAACCAGGGTGACGTCCGAACCCAAAGCCCGGAAAATGCTCGCGAGCTCGACCCCGATGTAGCCGGCCCCGACGACCACGAGCCGGCGGGGAAGCGGGTAGACCTCCTCGAGCAACTCGTCGGAGGTGACGGCGAGCTCCGCTCCCGGGATGTCCGGCAGGCTCGGCCGCGCCCCTACAGCAACCAATACGCGATCGGCGAGCAGCTCGACACCGCCGACGTCGACCCGAAAACCTTCTCTCGTTTTCGCCAAAATCTTCGCGCGCCCGGGCAGCAAACGTGCACCCGCGGCCTCGAGCATTTGGAGGTAGGCACGATTGAGCCGCGCGATTTCCGCGTTGCGGGCCTCCAGCAGCGCTTCGAAGTCGAGCCGCGACTCGCCGATTTGCCAGCCGTAGCCTCGGGCAGCCCGGAACAAATCCCGGAAGTGGGCCCCGAGGTGCATGAGCTTCTTGGGTACGCACCCGCGTAGTACGCAAGTTCCACCGACCCGACCAGCCTCGGCAATCGCCACCCGCGCGCCATAGTGAGCGGCGCGACGCGCGCAGGCGATACCTCCGGAGCCTGCTCCGATCACGAGTAGATCGACGTCCGCCATGGCCGGTCTCAGCTGATACCCTCGAGGCTTATTTGTTTTATATCACATAGTCTTCGCCTTCATAAGCTGAGCCCTCGCAGCACATTCCGTTTTGCGTGACGCCTTTGAACGCCGCAATTTCGTTCGAAATCACCGCGTCCCCGACGCCGACGGGGCCGACTTCCAGCGCTCCGGCAAGCCGAAACACCCGGGTGAGGTCGCGCGCGGAAATAGCCGCCGAGACCGACGTCGAAAGCGCTCGCCATGGCGATGACCTCCTCTCCGGTGGGAAAGCGGAACGGGCGCCGTCGTCGGCCCGAAGGTTTCTCACGCGTGATAAGCATCGAGGCGTTGCATGTCCCGAGCCGGTCGGCTCAAGGAAACGGCCGCCGTGCGCGTCGCGTTTGCCGCCGATCGTCACGATCGCGCCCTTGGTCGCAGCACCTCGCTCGACCAGGATCTTTCTCACTCCGATCGACCCGGCGAAGGGTGTTCCGTATGGTCGTCTTCGTCGCGAGCTGGGTCCCGACCACGTTTGAGGCGCCCGTGACGACGTTGAACACACCCGGCGTTACGCCGGCCGCGCGGCGAAGTCGGCCAATGCGAGTGCGGAAAACGGCGCAGCGGACGCCGGCCGGCCGCTTCGCCGCGCAGATCCTCCGCAAGCCCACTGTTTGCGGGATCACATCGCTGTGGACACGCTAGGCCTCCCCGGTGAATCAGTCGATGAACGAAGGGCCGTACGCAATCTCGTTCACGGCTTCCGCGAGCTGCTTCCTCCGCGCGCGCCATGACAAAGGCAATACCGTAGGCGTGGGCCGTGACGAGCTCGGACCCACGACACAAGACCGGCGCACGCATTCCGGCCGTCTTGGCGCGCCGCATCGGCGAAGCTCGCTCGGCTGAGGCGATGGCGCCGCGAGTCGCTGCGAGGCGAAGCGACGGCACGGTGCCGATGCCCTTACCGGTGGACAGGTCGGTCACCCGAAACGTCCGACCGTCGGCGGCCGTGATCCCTTCCTCACCCGCGCAACAGCGATCCCGGAGCAGCTTCCGAACGGCGCAGCGGACCCGAACGTCGTCGACCGTCGCGGCCATGATTGTTCCTCGCTCGGATCGAGCCCGAGAGGGAAAGCTGCCCCTCGACCGAAACCAGCTCTCGCCCCGATGCCGGCGTCTCACTCTTCGATCGGGCGATCTTCCTCGAGCAGCGCCATCGCGACTCCACCGACCCCGGCACGCTCGCGGATCGCCTTTTCGAGTTCGGCAGCAGCCTCGGGATGCTCCTTGAGCCATGCCTTGGCGTTCTCGCGCCCCTGGCCGATCCTTTGACCGTTCCAGGCGAACCACGAGCCGGATTTCTCGACAAGGCCAGCCTTCAAGCCGAGATCGATCAGCTCACCGGTCTTCGAAATACCCTCGCCGTACATGATATCGAAGTCCACGACGCGAAACGGCGGCGCCACCTTGTTCTTGACTACTTTCACACGTGTCTGGTTGCCGATCGGCGCGTCCTTTTCTTTGATCGAACCGATCCGTCGAACGTCGAGACGGACGCTCGCGTAGAATTTCAAGGCATTGCCGCCGGTCGTGGTCTCGGGGCTGCCGAACATCACGCCGATCTTGCTACGGATCTGATTGGTGAAGATCAAGAGGCACTTCGAGCGGCTGATCGAGGCGGTGAGCTTGCGGAGCGCCTGGCTCATCAAACGGGCCTGCAATCCCGGCAGCGCTTCCCCCATCTCGCCCTCGAGCTCGGCTTTCGGCACCAACGCCGCCACACTGTCGACCACGATGACATCGATTGCGCCGGAGCGCACCAGCGTGTCGGCGATCTCGAGCGCCTGTTCCCCTGTGTCGGGTTGAGAAATCAACAGCGCATCGAGATCGACACCGAGCTTGCGGGCGTAACTTGGATCGAGGGCGTGTTCCGCGTCGATGAACGCGCAGATCCCACCGGCACGCTGTGCCTCCGCAATGACGTGCAACGCGAGGGTCGTTTTGCCCGAACTTTCGGGCCCGTAAATCTCGACGACGCGACCGCGCGGCAGACCGCCGACGCCGAGGGCGATGTCGAGCCCGAGCGATCCGGTCGAGATGACTTCGATCTCCACCGGCGCGTTGGATTGGCCGAGACGCATGAGCGAGCCTTTCCCGAAGGCTCGCTCGATCTGCGCGATCGCGGCGTCGAGCGCGCGCTGGCGGTCGCTGCCCTCGCGGCGGCTGACGGCGGCTTCGGCCATGTTCGATCCCCAGTTCGGTAAAACTGAACTCGTCTCTCTTATAAAGGAGCGGTCGTCGACGGCCAATGCCCCCTGGGCACCCTCAACTCCTGTGGGACATGATCGCCTTGGGAAGTAAGACCGAGCCGATCGCGGCCAGCACGAAGAAGAGCGCGACCAGCTCTCGGAGGCCGACGGGCTCGTTCAAGAGCCAAGCCGAGCTCATCACGCCGACGACAGGTATCGCGAGGGTGCTCAACGAGGCGGCGATCGCCGGGAGAAGGCACACGATTTTGAGAAAAGTCGTGAAGCAGAAGACAAGGGCAACGAATACGACGTACAGGAGGGCGAGGATCCCCCCGGGGGTCAGCCGCTCCGGGTCCGGCCATTCACCCAGTTCCAGCCACGCGAGGGAGATCGGAACGCCGCCCGCGAGCAGCTGCCACCCCGAGAGCGCCATCGTCCCGACACGCCAATCGTAGAGTTTCATCGCGACAGTCTGGACGGCCCAAACGAACGCGGCGGCGAGCATCAAAAGCGCACCCAGGGGCCCTTGCCCGATCCGGGCCAGATCGGGTCCGATCAGAACAGCAAGTCCGACGGTCCCCAGTCCGAGCGCGAGCCAACCCAACGGGGTGAGCCGCTCGCGCAGGAACAGGACCGACAGCAACGTTGCCCAAAGCGGCATAGTGAACGCGATGATCGCTGCACGCCCTCCACCGATCCAGAGCAATCCGTAGGCGGTGAGCATGTGCCAGAGAGTGACGCCGAAGAACGATATCGCGAGGTGTGGCAGGACGAGACGTCGCTCGAGGAGAACCTTTTCACCCGAGAGTTTGGCCAGGATCAACAGGGTGGCCCCTGCCCCGAGGACCGACACGACCCGAAACGTCCAGGGCCCGAATTCTTCCACGGCGAGCTTCATCGCGGGCCAATTCACGCCCCAAAGAATTGTCACCGCGACGATCGACAGGGCAAGGGTCGCCCTGCCCGCCGAGGGAACACTCGACTTCGGAGCGAGCGCTGCCGAACTCCGCATTCTCGTGCACTCCTCCGGGCCGTCTTCCCTGGCGGAGCCTAGCACTGGATCCGGGTGGTCGGAGGCCCGGCCGGCGCGCAGCTGTGTTGCGCCGGTATCACCTCGTTCAAAAATCGGAGCAACGCCCGCCGCGCTCCCAATCCCCGTAGCGGGTGGGTTCCGGCCCAGTCGGACCGTCGATCTCGCCTGGAGGCTGAACCGGACCGCGGAGCTTCCGATCCGGCGCCACCGAGGAAGCCGAAGGCTTCTCGGGTCGGTCTCGGAGATCCTCGGCCGACGCCGAGCGGCTTTCGTTCATTCCTGCATGACCTGCTGTTTTGCGACCGCCTCGCATTCGTCGAGATGCTTCTTGAGTAAGTGGTCCGACAAATTTTTTCCGGCTTTGGCTAAGTCTGCCTTGACCTTAGAGAATATGTCCTCGTCACCAGGCAGATCAAAATCGGCCATCACGACGTCTTTTGCATAGGCAAGAGCATCGTCACCTTTCAGCCCCAGATGTTCTTCGGCGAGCCAAAGGCCGAACAGCTTGTTTCGACGGTTCCGAATCTTGAATGCGAGTTCTTGTTGGTGCTTGAATTTGGCTTCTTCGGTGCGCTCGCGCTCGTCGAAGCTGCTCATCGGTTGCGGCCCCCTTGGTCGCTCGTTCGCTGTTCCGCATATAGGTGAGCACCGCAACCCCTTCCATCGGGCAACAGGTCGCGAGCCAGGCGACCTTGAAAACCCCTCGCCCTTCTTCAAGCCCACGGTCACGACTTGCCCTTACGCTCGACCGACAAGCGCGATGAGCTGTGGGCGCGCCCGCGGTGAGCGCTCGCGCGGTCTTGGGCCGACCGCCCGGAGGCCGCGCTGCGCCCGATCCGCTGAGTGACGGGTGTCGGCTGGCCCGGTCTCGGTGACCGGGTCGTGGCGGCGGCGTTGCTCAACAGCGTGGTTACCCTCGGACCGCGGCCCCGGTAAAAGCGAGGGGTGAGCCCGTCCCCGACCGCTCGACCACCGCGACGCCGCTCGGCAGCCACGACTCGGCCGATCCGGATCACCGCGCGTTCGGGGGGGGGGGGG
>Ga0197142_1000703_pt1 | contig 30978 bp, 28 predicted proteins | sample GBS60_MetaG_FD_148614 | JGI IMG/M metagenome (GOLD analysis project Ga0197142, IMG submission 148614) | Sediment microbial communities from Great Boiling Springs, Gerlach, Nevada, United States - GBS 60_MetaG | ecosystem: Environmental > Aquatic > Thermal springs > Hot (42-90C) > Sediment...
TCTGATAGAGAGCCTCTATCTTTCCTAATAGCTCAGCTTTATACTCTTCTATCTTTCCTAGCAATTCTGCTTTATCTTTTTCAGTTTTCTGATAGAGAGCCTCTATCTTTCCTAATAGCTCAGCTTTATACTCTTCTATCTTTCCTAGCAATTCTGTCTTATCTTTCTCAGTTTTCTGATAAAGAGCTTCTATCTTTCCTAATGGTTCAGCTTTATACTCTTCTATCTTTCCTTGCAATTCTGCCTTATCTTTCTCAGTTTTCTGGTAAAGAGCTTCTGTTTTACTCAGCAGTTCAGCTTTGTCCTTTTCAGTTTTGTAGTGAAGGCTTTCTATCTTTCCGAGTAGATCAACCTTTATGTTTTCTATTTTGCCGACCAGTTCCTTTGTGTCTTTTTCCGTTTTATTTAGCAACTCTGTTCTGCTTTTTTCTATTTCCTTTAGGACTTCTAAACGCAGATTCTCGACGTGTTCCTCAAACACCGTCTTTGTTATAAATTCAAATCGTATTGACTGGAGCAATTCCTCTTTTGTGGTCGCCCACTTGTAGTTTGTGGCATTAGAAATGGCTTCTTCCATTTCTTTAATGAACGTAAGAGCTTCTTCTCGTCCGAATACTCGAGAAATTATGTCAAACACTGTAGCTGAGATCTTAACCAGCATTCTATCCCCCGTTTTTGATTACCTATTTGTGATTACAGTTAAACTAAAATGCTAGAAGTTTTTCTCTTGCTAACATCAAATTTTATCATACAATTCCTGCTGAGCGGGTTCAACTATACTTTTATCTAAAATGTGATCATTTACACTGGGAGTGCGAGAGTGGATCAAAACCGGATAGTACAAGTTCTTACCGTTTTGAAGAATCTTTATGGAACAAGACCATGGAATTGGCATACTCGTCAAAAACCCTTTTATGTTCTCATCGCAACAATTCTTTCTCAGCGAACGCGAGACCCTCAGACCGATGAAGCAGCTAAGCGTTTATTTAAAAAATACCCCACCCCTCATGCTCTTGCCACTGCTCCTCTTGAAGACATTGAGAAACTTATTAAGCCTGTGAATTTTTACAAAACCAAGGCTAAGCGCATCAAAGAAGTGAGCAAGGTAATAGATCAAGAATTTGGAGGTGAAGTTCCTAAATCTCTTGACATGCTTATGAAACTACCTGGTGTTGGGCGAAAAACCGCTAACTGTGTTCTTCTTTACGGTTTTCATGAGCCAGCTCTTCCTGTTGATACTCATGTTCACCGCATCGCTAACCGCCTGGGATGGATTAAAACAATGTCTCCTGAGGAAACTGAAACGGCCTTAATCGACATTGTTCCTCCAAAATGGGTTTCTTTGGTAAATGATCTTTTCGTAAAACACGGGCAGACTTTTTGTGACCCCAAAAAACCAAAATGTTACAACTGCCCGGTTTCTTCCCTCTGTGAACATGGTCAACTTGTAATTGTTGAAACAAAGAAAAGTCCCTAAAGGAGACGTCAATTGCAGACCCATGATTCCATAAGAATTCTCATGTATTCTCACGATACCTATGGCCTTGGACATATTCGGCGTTCTTTGGCTATAGCTAAAAGCATTAGATCCATTCCAGCCAGCGTTCTCATCATTACCGGTTCTCCTCTTGTGGGGCGTTTTGTTATCCCGGAAAGTATCGATTTCGTTCGTATTCCTGGGATGATAAAAGTGACCAATGAAGAATACACTCCTCTTTCCATGAAATTGCCGTCGTCTTATGTGATGTCAATTCGAGAAGATATTATTCTCGCTACGGCTAAATCATTTCATCCTCATTTTTTCATAGTTGACAAAGCTCCACTAGGCCTAAGAAAAGAAGTTCAGCCAACGCTTGAGTGGATCCGAGCGGAATGCTCTGATTGTACCACCATTCTTGGGCTCCGAGATATCATGGACAGAGCCGATGAAACGATTGAGGAATGGCGATCAAAGAATATATACGAAGCCATGAAATTTCTCTACGATGAGATATGGGTCTATGGCGTTCGAGAATTTTACGACCCTGTTAAGGAATATCAGATTCCTCCTGATGTGGCAGAAAAGCTTCATTTTACAGGCTATATCCCCAGAGACGTTCCCTCTGATAGAGAAATTGCCATGGTAAAAAATTTCTTATTAAAACCATTCTTTGTTAAGGGGAAAAATATTCCAATTGTGCTCATTACTGCGGGAGGTGGAGGTGATGGGCATCCTGTTTTTGATACTTTTCTAAAGGCTTTTGAACAGCGATCTTCTGAAAAGCCAGAGTTTTTTGTTGTTCTTGTTACTGGTCCCTTTATGGATGAAAAAACCTTTAATAATATCAGAAAAAGAGCTTCCCGGTTTGGATGGAAAACCATCAAATTTTATCGCTTTATGGAGGCTCTTATTGCAGCTTCTAATGTTGTGGTTAGCATGGGAGGGTACAACACTATCTGCGAGGTTTTTACACTTAAAAAACCAGCTCTCATCGTGCCTAGACGTGTACCTCGAGAAGAACAGCTAATTCGAGCGAAAGTTTTGTGTGAGCACGGTTTCTGTGAGTATATCCCTCCGGATAATTTGACTCCAGAAATTTTTCGGGAAAAGATCCTTTTTCTGCTAAAACACAACCCTATTGATTCTAAAAAGTTTGATGAGTTTCCTTTCACGGCATTTCAGGTGATACTGAACAGAATCCACCATCATCTTGCCAAAAAGAGACTATCATGAACAAAAAAGCCCGAAGGCTCGGCATGGTTCTCAAGGGTTATCCCAGAATTTCAGAAACTTTCATAAGTAAGGAAATCCTATCACTGGAACATAATGGATTTGATATTTCCATATTTTCTTTGAGACAGCCCCGAGAATCTTTTACCCACAGTCATGTTCAACAAATCAAGGCTCCGGTGACCTATCTACCTGAGTATGTTCTTCCTTTCTGGAAGCCTCTCTTTAATGCCAATTTAAGGCTTTTTTTGTTTAATCCACGTCGGTATTTGAAATCCTTTACCGATGCTTTGAAGTCTTCTATTGCTGTGTCATCACCTCTTGTTGCAACCGTTAGACATTTTCTTCAGGCAGGCTACCTTGTCTGGACTCAACTACTTCGTGGCGACGTAGTTCATCTCCATGCCCATTTTGCTCACACACCGACATCGGTCGCCCTTTATGCGTCTGAACTTAGCGGTATTCCTTTTAGTTTTACCGCTCATGCCAAAGATATCTACACTTCTCATCCTGCAAAGCTTAGACGTAAAATAGGTCGCGCCCGTTTTATTATAACCTGCACAGAATACAATCGTAGATATCTTTCGGATATTGCTAAGGGACTTCCTACGCCCATTTACACAGTTTATCACGGTATTGATCTTTCTCGGTTCCGTTTTTCTCCTGAACCTTTGCAGGCGCCGCCGTTCAGGATATTATCGGTAGGAAGGCTTGTTGAAAAGAAAGGCTATGGTGATTTGATAAAAGCGTTATGGATACTGAAAACCCAAAAATTTCCTTTTGAGTTTTTCCACGTTGGCGATGGAGAATTGAGAGAAAACCTTCAGAAAATGGTAGCAGATCTTGATCTTATCGATAATGTTCGTTTCATGGGTACTCTAACTCATGAGGATCTCATACCCCTTTACCGACGAAGCCATGTTTTCGTTTTGGCTTCGAAGGTTGCTCCCGATGGAGATCGCGATGGACTTCCTAATGTTATACTGGAAGCTATGGCTATAGGTATTCCGGTAGTGGCTACTAACGTGTCTGCTATTCCTGAAGCTGTTCATCATGAAAAGACAGGACTCCTTGTCCCCCCCGAAAACCCTTCCTTGCTGGCACAGGCGATAAAGAGAATTCTCTTGAATCCCGAGGAAGCCAAAACTATGGTTGTCGAAGCCAGGCGGTTTGTCGAAAATTATTTCGATTTTTCAATATGGATACCTAGACTTTGCCGTATTTTTGCCGGTGTTGTGAGAAACACTCTTTAAGGAAATTTGATTTTGAAGATCGCCTTTTATTTTCCTAACAAACCTCTTAATATAGCTACCCCTTCCGGTGATAAAACCATTGCTGAAAGTATAGTTGTGTCACTTAGTAGTCATGGTCATGCATGTCGAGAAATAACAAGTTTCAGGAGTAGGTGGTTCTGGAAAGACCCTCTGGAAATAATCAAATTGCCGTTTGCTTTATGGGAAGCCATCAGGCAGTTTCGATTATTTCAGCCTGACCTTTGGATTACTTATCACAGTTATTACAAATCCCCGGATCTTTTCGGATGGTGGCTTGCGGCTCCCCGCATTCCTTATGTTATGATACAGCCCATGAGAGCAAACAAGAGAAGAAGAAAAGCCGGCACAAAAATTGGAGCCATAATAAACGATATGGCTATTAGACGAGCCCATCTTCTCATATTAAACAACTTGATAGATTTTGATGCCCTAAAGGCTTTTGTGCCCGAGAAAAAGCTTCATTATATTCCTCCTGGCATATTTCCAGAGATGTTTCATAGGGATAAGGAAGCTGCGTCGGATTTAAGACTAAAACTTTCTATTCCTCCAAAGACACCTGTGTTGCTTACAGTATGTATGTTCCGAAAGGGTGTAAAGTGGGATAGCCTTGTTTTTCTTTTCAGGGCTCTTGAAATTTTGGTGCCAAAAGAAAAATTCATCTTGTTAGTTGTTGGCTCAGGTTCTCTGTGGTCATCGGCAAAATATTACGCTCAAGAAAGACTTGGAGATCGGGTTCGTTTTTTGGGTGAAGTTCCGAGAACAGAATTGTTCCGATATTACTCTCTTGCCGATCTATTTGTCTTTCCCGGCATTGGCGAATCACTTGGAATGGTCTATTTAGAAGCTCAATCCTGCGGCTGTCCTGTTGTGGCTTTAGACGGTGAAGGAGTCCGTCAGGTGGTTCGTCATGGGAAAACAGGTATTTTGGTTTCATCCAAGACACCAGAAGCATACGCCGAAGCCGTATCTTTAATGCTACATGACCGAAAATTGCGATATGAAATGGCTGTTGAAGGAATGACATTTGTCAGAGAAGAACGCAACGCTCACATAAACAACCTGCAATTGATAGCGCTTTTGGAGAAAATTGCTTCTCGGTGAAAATTACTCATTTTGTAGCTTGTTGTTGCTACTCCTTACAAGCTCTTTAATCAATTCACCCACGAAATGCATTCCCCAGGACAGGAACTTATAGCATCCTCTATGCATTTAGTATCCCCACCTTCCGGCTTGATAACGATCGCTTTCTCGGAGGCTTCATCCAAGCTAAATACGTCGGGACAAAGTTCCTGGCAGGTCCCACATCCGACGCAACATTCCCTATCTATAACAACTTTTTTCGCCATTTTTATACTCCTTGTTGCGACTTTCGATTTTTTCCCTTAGGAGCTTCAGGTTCTTCAATTTTACAGCGAAGGCAAATAACCTGGTAGTTATCATCGCTACGACAAGACGGGGAATCCAGAGCCAGAAAGGCGGTAATCCAAGAGGCAAGAACAATGTGGGATCCTCAACCATAGAGTGATTTATAGCCACAGAGAGTTGGAGAGCTTCTAGCTCATCCGGAGGAATTTTACCGTTTTTTGCTTCTTCAACTATTACTGCACCTCCATAAGCCAGTCCAAAAACCACAGCCGTCATCCACAACAACCCCACTCGTTCCGACAGCCCGAGCATTTTAAGAGCTGGTTTTGTTGCCTTTACAATAAAAGCGATCCAGCCCTTCGTTTTCGCTATTTCCAGGAAGATCATAATGCCCATAATGATGAGGAAAATCTTAAGACAGAGCTTGCCGATTCCAATAGCCCATGAGATGGTCATTCCCCAGAAGGTTTGATATGCTTTTAATCCTATTTCAACTTCGTGAACGTTTACTTCATGTCTTCCGGTTTTAATGAAGAAACCAAGTATAAACACCGTGGTGGTTGCAGAGACTACTCTAACGGTTACAGTTTTCCATGCCTTGATGCCGGACTGAGACTGAATCACTGTTTCCTGGATCATATTGTGGCAAATAAGGATAAAGTTCGCCATGAGGATCATTTCTTCTTTGGAAAAAGGGAGGACAGACATGGCGGCAATCCCCCCGTAGACACTTGTAAGCGCTCCGACCAAGATGGGAATAGCGCCTATACCCGGAAGCCCTAGAAATTGCATGAAAGGAGAGATCACCACCGTTAATTTCTCCAGAACTCCGCTCCATGAAAGAATCGCCGTCAGGTAGGATATCGGCAGGATGATTTTTATCATCCATATAAATCCTGAGATCCCTTTTGTGGCTCCATTCTTTAGAGGAGATGTGTTCATCTAGATTACTCTCTTGCCGTTGTTGATTTGGTAGTATTACCGTATTCGCACCAGGATCTTAAATCACATGAGTTGCATTTGGGATTTCTTGCTGTGCAGACCTGTCGCCCATGAAGAATCATGGCATTACTGAACCAGGTCCAGAGCGACTGAGGCACAAGGTTCATGAGTTCCCGCTCTATGGTTTCCGGCTGATTTGAACTGCTCACCCCAAGCCTGTTTATCACTCGCTGGACATGTCTATCAACAGCAATGCCTTCCTCAATGCCGTAAGCATTTCCTAGCACCATAGCCGCAGTCTTTCTGCCAACTCCGGGTAGTTTTGTCAGATCGTCGATATTTTCCGGCACTTTGCCACCGAATTTGCTTTCCAGCATTTCTGCGCAGTTTTTAAGAGTCCGTGCTTTTTGCCTGAAAAATCCAGTAGGTCGGATAATTTCTTCGAGTTTTTCAACAGGAATGTCAATTAAATCCCTGGGAGTCTTACAGTGCTTGAAAAGTTCTTTCGTTACCTGGTTGACTCTTTCGTCTTTACACTGAGCGGAAAGAATTACGGCAACGAGCAGCTCGAAGGGGTTTGAAAATTTCAATTCGAGAGGCGCTTCAGGATACTTCTTCCTGAGCGCCTCTATGATTTTTTCAATCTTTTCCTTCAAATCTCCCATGTTTTTACCAGTTCTATAAGTGTTCTTAATCCGAAGGCAGTTGCCCCCTTTGGCATTTGAAACCATGGTTTTTCTGCCCACGCCGGACCAGCAATGTCTATATGAGCCCATGGGATTTCTCTGGGGACAAACTGTTTAAGGAAGATACCCCCAATTATAGTTCCAGCTTTACGATTTCCTACGTTTTTGAAGTCAGCAATATCGCTTTTAATGTCCTCGGCGTAGAAATCCCATAGTGGAAGAGGCCAGAGCTTTTCTCCGACGCGATCCGCAAGCATGCGTATCTTTTCGGCGACATCTGTGCTTGGCGATAAAAGACCTGCGACTCGGTCTCCTAGAGCTATAATGCAGGCTCCGGTTAGAGTTGCCAGGTCAACAATGAGAGCAGGGGAGTAAGTTTTTACCGCATAGGTTATAGCGTCGCATAAAATAAGCCTTCCTTCGGCGTCTGTTGTTATAACCTCGACCGTCTGTCCGGACAGAGTTCTTAGGACATCGCCTGGACGATAGGCTTTGCCGTCGGGCATGTTTTCAGCACAGGGCATAATTCCCACAACTCTTCTCGGAGGCTTCATCGTGCCCACAACTTCCATTGCGCCAAGAACTGTCGCCGCTCCAGCCATATCATGCTTCATAAGCTCCATACCTGAAGCGGGCTTAATGGAGATACCACCTGAATCAAAGGTGATGCCTTTTCCTATGAACACTAAAGGTTTTTCATTTTCGCAGCCTCGTGGGCAGTATTCTAATATGATCATATAACCGGGATTGTTGCTTCCCTTTGCAACTCCGACAAAGGCGCCCATGCCCATACGTTCTGCCTCGTTTTGATCTATGACCGTGCATTTCAGGCCATAAGTTTCGGCAATGCTTTGAGCTTCTTTGACAAACCGCTCTGGAGTAACCTCATTGGAAGGAGCATTGATAAGGTTACGAGCTCGCACCATGCCGCCCTCTAGGCTCTTTACGTAGGAAAGCACGTCAAGTATAGCACCATCTGGTTTAGACTCGAGAAGCACAACCTGTTCTTCAAGCTGTTTTTGAACTTCTACTGGTTTGGTTTTGAATTCTCTATATTCGTAAGATACCGAAAGTCCCGTGAAAAGAAGTTCTCTCAGAAACCAATAAACGTCATTAGAAAGCACTGCAAAAATCGGAAATGCAAAGGCTACCCTGGTGATTCCCTTTTCAGCAGCTTCATTAAAGGCTTTAGCCCAGACAGAATAAAGCACATCTTGATTTTGGTCTTCCTTTTTACCTAGCCCGGCAAGAATAATCCTTCGGAAAGGAGTTCCTGTGGGGCTGTAATATACTGCTGTTTGCTCCTTTTTAGCTGAAAAATCTTGCCACCACGGCATCTCTTTCAGCCAGGGAGTAACCTTCTCAAGCCATGGATGCTGAACGATCGATTCCTTTGTATCTTCGAAGGAAAAGATCACAAGGGCTTCTGCGCAACCGTCATAGGGTTCGGTTTTCCAGGAAAAAAGCATGTTGTCTTACCTCCTTAAGTTTATGGTTGAAAAGCGTCCGTCGGGAGACGAGGTGCGTCTATCCTTATCGTCACAGCCACATCAAAGCGGTGTAATTATAGAAGTTCCTATTTCCCCATCCCAGTAAAAAAGTTTTCCTGAATAACAGGGAGTTTTCAATGTTGCTATTCGGATTGCCTCCTGAACTTGGATTGATGCTATCAGTGTAACTACGGGAACAGGTGTTCCGAGTCCTTCTTCAGCCTGCTTGTCCTGTATTCCACCATAAAGCAGTCTAAGCTTAGGAGTATCGTCAGGCATAATGGTGGTTGTCTGACCCCACCAGCCTCTGACGGCTCCATGAATGAAGGGTATTCCTCGTCGATTAGCTTCCTCTTCAGCCGATATGCGATCCTTTGGATTATCAAATCCGTCCATGACAATATCAACTCCACCAAGGTGGGAAGGAGCAAAGGGAGATTGAAAAACTTCCACCTGGATGAGCGGGTTGATCATTTTAATGATTTTTTGTGCAGCTAAGACTTTAGGTGTGAATAAAGTGTTTTCCATGCAAAAAGGCTGGCGATTAAGATTTGATGGGTCAAACACATCCGGATCGACAATTCTGATAAAGCCGAAGCCGATACGTGCTAAGAGTTGAACAATATGTCCACCCAGTCCACCGCATCCACAAACAAGAACCCTAGTTCTACAAATGCGAGCCTGATCTTTTTCCGAGATGACACCCAGGTTTTTAAGATATCGGTGCGGCACAATGCCTTGCTCAATAGCTAAAGCCGCCGCTTCCCCGATTGGAATATTCTTTTCCTTAGCCAGCAAGAGTATTTCCATGTCAGATGCTACAACCATGTCTGGAATAACTCCTTAGTTCACCTTATTTTAAGCGTTGCCAGAGCAATGAGAGCCAGGATCCCAGAGACAATCCACAGTCTCACAACAACCTTAGGTTCTGCAAGTCCTCGGTATTGTAGGGCATGATGAAGGGGCGCTCTTGTGAATAATCGTCTACCGATAAACTTTACACCAATTTTATCCTGAATCTGGCTGGATAAAGCTTCTGCTACAAAAAGCCCGCCCAGAATGGGAAAAAGCATTTCTTGCTTTAGAAGTACGCACATAGTGGATATGGCTCCTCCTAGAGCAAGCGATCCTGTATCGCCCATGAATATCTGAGCTGGATAGGTATTATACCACAGGAAGCCCAGTCCGGCGCCTCCTAGAGCAGCAGCTACTACAGCAAGTTCTCCAGCGCCTGGAATATAAGGATAATAGAGATAAGACGAGTAGATTTTGTTCCCTAGCACATAGGCAAAAACTCCAAGAACGGAAATGGTGAATATTGAGGGCATGATAGCGAGTCCGTCCAGTCCGTCGGTTATATTCACAGAATTGGTTACAAACATTACAAATAGAATCACAAAGATCGTGTAGAGCCAGTGCCCCAAGTTAAGAAGAGGAGTCTTTAGGAAAGGAATGTAAAAAAGAGTAGCTTCCCTAGGGTGGAGTGGGCTGAGAGAACTTGTAACATAACAGGCAAAACCTATTGCAAAAGCTGCTTGAACAATGAGTTTTGTTCGTTCAGAAAGTCCCCAATCGCCGCTTTTTTTCCTGAGTTTTTTTACATCGTCTATGAATCCTAGAGCACCAAACCAGGTCGTGGCAAAAACCACGCTCCAGAGAAAGGGACTTGATAAGTTGCCCCAGAGAAAGAGAGAAAAAAAGGCTCCACCGATTATGAGAATTCCTCCCATGGTTGGAGTATCGCCCTTTCCCGATATAAAACCCAGACCGGTATCCCTTTGTGGATCAAGGATTCTACGACGATGAAGAAACATTAAATAGGGTTTGCAACAAATGAGAACAAAGATAACAGCCGTAAGAGCCGCCATGATGGCTCGAAAAGTAATATAGTTCACCAGTCTAAAGAATGAAAGAAAATCCGATAAAGACATAAGGATGTTACCGAGCCAATAGAGCATTCGAAATCTCCTTCAAGATCCTAAATTGCCATCTAGGTAAAAGCAAAACAACCCTGATCCCCCCTGTACTCGCTTAGATTCAAGGGTCAAGGATGTTAATTTACTTTTTCTTGTTCAGTTGTAGATTTATGTTTGTGTAACTCCTGTACCTGCCCTCTCTTTCTAAGTCGTTCCTCACATAGAGCTAATATCTCGCAGTAGGTTTTTCTAATAGGAAAAAGGGGTACAAAGTCCGTAGATGTTAAAATAAACCCCTCCAAACCTTTGTAAATTTCAGGAGAAGGAGAAATAACATGTCGTTCCAGCAACTTGAAGATGCCTCGAAGTGCTGCTTCTCTCACCTGCCAGAAATAATGAGTTCCGAGTGAAAGAAGCGCTTCAAGAGCTCGATTGTCAACCCCGATATGGCCTATAGCAATGGCGGCTTCCATAACCACTTCAAATGAGGGATCTCCTAGTTTCGCAAGCATTCTTTTAAACCACACATCTTTTCCGGCCAACAATTCCGAGAAATGAGTTACCACTCGACAGGCTTCGGCTCTAACCTCATAGTATGGGTCTTCAAGGGCCTTTTCCACCGCTCTGGCTACATTTGAGTCGAAAACGCCGAGAATTCTTATGCTTTTGAGAGCATTACGGCGTATGAACCCAACTTCTTGAAAATCGCCGCCTAAAAGTCGCCGCCAGAACGAAACAGGAGTTCTATCCTCTATCATTCTCAAAAGATTCGGTAACTTATCTCTATGAAGAAGATATCCTGTAAGTTTAACACCCACGTTTCTAATTTCCCATCGAGGGTCGTTTAAAAGCCTTCCAACACGGTAGCGAAAATATTCCAGCTCATCTTCATCCTTTAACACATCTAAGGGGTTGTAAGCGGAAGGGTTTTTATTATAAGCTAGCTGAAGAGATCTAAGCAACTTTCCGTTAGTCCATACAGGTGGAATTTCCATAGATGCGAGAATCTTTTGCGGAGGTATAGGAACAGACTTACTCTCGATTATATCAACAATTGTTTTCGAAGCGTTTCTCTGGAAGAATGCTTTAGCACAGAGGCCCATTGTTGCAAGAAAGACATTATCTTGGAGGATTCTCAAGATAGTTTGAGCCAGCATCTGACCATCAACACGCTCTATTATTTGTCCATTTTCGTCCCGAGTGACATCCTCGTAGATGACGTAAGCCGCTCCAGCCTGTTTCATAGCTCTTGCGTTCATTACCTGATGATCTCCCGGGAGTCCACTCTTGGGTATCAGGATGGAAGGTTTTCCCATAGCGGCTATTTCACTAATAGTGCCAGCTCCACTTCTTGCTACGACAAGATCCGCAATGGCATAGATGTTCTGAATGTTGTAAAAATAATCCTGCCCGTAATAAAAGCTTGGTAGTTCACGTCTTATTTCCTCATCAAGCCGTGCAATTCGTTCTTCCGTGTCACGTTGGGCATCATAAATCGGTGTCTTTGATAAGCCTCTTCCATGGACGATAAATATTTTATGCCGGTAGTGGAAAAGATAGGGAAGGGCATCCACCACAGCTCGGTTTATCGTTCTTGCCCCCTGGGATCCGCCGAATATAAAAACAACCTTTCTATCCGGTGGAACGCGAAAAGGAAGATCTGATTTGAACGTTTTCTGCTCTATAACCGCTATTGATTGTCTGACAGGGTATCCACTAATAACGCCGTTTTCCGGAAAAAAACTTAAAGTCTGTTCAAAACTTACGAATACCCGATCAACCCATTTTCCTACCAGCAGGTTAACTCTTCCCGGTATGGTATTTTGTTCGTGCAGGAAAACACCTATAGGAGCCTTAAATATGTGTTTTAAAACTAAGGTAGCCGTGATAGTTGGTGCGCTAACGTAACCACCCGTGGAAATAACCCATAAGGGCATTAGTCTTAAAAGATGAACCATGCTTCTTATGGTTCCCAGAGCTGTAACCACAAGGCACCAGCAAAGTTTTATTGGATTCTTTATGCCTTCGAAGGGATGTGCCCAGGTGTAAACAAGCTGGATGCCCTCTTTGGGAATGATGTGATCTTCAGCTTTGCCGGCTTTTCCGATGTATATGATACGGTAATCAGGATGGCGATGTCTGATTTCTTCGAGGATTGCAAGCAAAGGGTAAACATGTCCTCCTGTTCCACCACCGGAAAGAATTACCGTTGGTATTTTGTGCGCGGATCTTGCTTTTAGACGCACAAAAACATACAGAAAACTATACATGCTACCTAGTATAGCTATGATGGCTGAGATCAAAACCAATATCTTCATCGCTCTCCGCCCCTCTTACTCCTCCCGTCCCGCGATTCGTTGAACTGGAGGAAAGAGAGGATCTATTCCTCCATGGCTTGCATTAGCGAATTTTTCGAAATAGCTCCCTCTCGCAAAATCTTTATTTCTCCGTTGGAGCAATCAACCACAGTTGATGGAAGCCCAAATATGATGCCGTTGTCAATAATTACTGCAAGGAAGTTTTTGATCCTCAACGGTATCATAGATGGATCCGTTATGGGTGCTTCCCCTGAAGCGTTAGCGCTCGTTGCAATTATCAATCCTCCTGCAAGGTTTGCAAGAAGTTCTGCTACAGGATTAGATGACACTCGTATGCCGATCTTTCCCGTTTTTGCATGCAGAATTTCTGGCAACTTCGAACTTGCCCTGAGAACAATCGTTAACGGCCCAGGCCAGAATTTGGTAGCAAGCCTTTCTGCCACGGTATTCCATTCTGCCCAGGCATTTTTAGCAGCATCGAGAGATGCAGCAATTAGCGGTAAAGGTTTGTTTTCTGGGCGTCCTTTAGCAACGTAGAGGTTTTTTATCCACTCTTCCTGGTAGGGCGCCGTGCCCATACCGTATATTGTCTCGGTAGGATAGAAAAAAATTCCCCCTTTCTGAAGGATTCCGCGCCATACATTTTTTACTTCTTCAGGTATTGTTACGTCCTTACTAAAACGCCAATACAGGGGGGTCATAGTTTTTTGTTACCCCAGGTGATGTTTTCCCTACTTGGCAAGATTAGCAAGCTCTTCATTTTTCTTAAGAATTTCTTCCCTCATTTTATTGCGATAGGCGACAAGGCGATTTCGAAGTCTATCGTCCCACAGTGCTAGAATTTCCACAGCTAGAAAAGCCGCATTTTTTGCTCCCCCTTTGCCGACTGAAACCGTTGCTACGGGAACTCCTGGAGGCATTTGAACGGTCGAAAGTAGAGCATCCCAACCGTGAAGTGGGGACGAATCTATAGGGACTCCTATGACAGGAAGTATTGTGTGAGCAGCGATGGCGCCCGCGAGATGAGCAGCCCAGCCGGCTCCTGCAATGATAACTTTGATACCTCTACTTTCTGCAGACTTGGCGAAGTTAGCTACATCTTCTGGAGCTCGATGAGCCGAAAGCACCTTAACCTCATAAGGGACTTCGAATGTTCGGAGAACTTCCAGAGAACCTTCCATTACCTTCATATCGGAGTCGCTTCCCATAAGGACTGCTACCAGTGGGGTATTCATTTCCAGCAACCTCCTTTACTCTTTTCCAATATCGCTTCTGTAATACATTCCTTCAAAGCTTACCTTTTTCATTTCTCGATAGGCGATTTCTCTTGCTTCTGCAAGAGTAGAACCTCGACTTACGATTCCAAAAACTCTTCCACCAGTGGTAACCAATTCTCCGTTTTCTCCAATTCCCGTGCCCGAATGGAAAACGAGGCAGGAAGAGTCAATGTCTTCCAGCCCTTTAATCGGCACTCCGATTTTGTATCGATCCGGGTATCCTTTGTACCATCCCTTTTTGCCCTTACACCTGCCGCTAACAGCAATAAGGCACAGGTAGTATGATGGATCCCATTCCAATTGAATCTCCTTTAGACGCCGAGTGGCTATGGCTTCACAGATGTCCACAAGATCGGTTTTAAGGCGAGGTAGGATAACTTGGGCTTCTGGATCACCAAGTCTGATATTGATTTCAAGCACGTAAGGAGTAATGGAGTTTTGCTCTTCAACCAGCATCAATCCAAAGTAAATTACGCCTTCGTAGTGTATTCCCCGTTCACTGATTCCTTTTATCAACGGTCGAGCTACCTTGTTCATTATATGTTCTGTCAGTTCCTGAGTTAACCAAGGATGTGGACTGTAAGATCCCATCCCTCCAGTATTTTTCCCCTGATCGCCGTCATAGGCTCGCTTGTAATCCTGCGCGGCGACCATTGGTAGTATGGTTTCTCCGTCTGTAAAACAGAAGAACGACAATTCCCGACCATAAAGTCTTTTTTCTATATCCACCCGGTTCCCGGCATCTCCAAATATGCGATCAACCATGATGGAATGAACAGCCTCTTCTGCTTCTTCTGGAGTACTACACACTAGAGACCCCTTGCCTGCAGCAAGACCGTCTGCTTTGACAACCACAGGATAGCCAACGGAACGAACGTATTGCTTAGCTTTGTCCGGGTCATCGAAAATGGCAAACTCGGCCACCGGAATACCAAGTTCTCTGAGCAACACCTTGGTGTCGCATTTGCTTGATTCAAGACGGCTTGCTTTTTTGTCCGGTCCCACAATGGGAATACCACGTTTTTTGAATTCATCCACAATGCCTGCAGAAAGTGGTTTTTCCGGACCAACAAAAGTAAGATCTATTTTTGCTTTTTCTGCAAAGTCGGCTATTTCCTCTACAGTTTGAGCATTAACGCACTCGGCTATTTGAGCAATCCCAGCATTTCCGTGAGCTACATAAACCTTCTTAACTCTAGGACTTTGAAGAAATTTCCACGCTATAGCATGATCTCTTCCGCCGCTTCCTACCACAAGAACTTTCATCTTTCTCTGAATCCTCCGTTTTGCTTAGCAACAATCTAAATGCGCCACCGCTTTTCGATTCACATTTTTGCTACATTCTGGAGATAGTTGCAAATTGCTCCATCGTAGCGATGAGTTAAACAAAAAGCCTTTTTTGCCATTTCAAAACTGGTTTGCTCAGAGATTTTGCCTCCCTGAGAATCCATTTCCTTCAGGATTGCTGGATAATCAGATGGGTCGGTTACAACCACCACATGACGGAAGTTCTTTGCTGCCGCTCGGATAAGAGTTGGTCCGCCGATATCAATATTTTCAATGGCTTCTTCGAGTGTACACCCTTCTTTGGAGACGGTAACTTCGAAAGCGTAGAGGTTTACTACCACCATGTCTATTAGCTGTAGTCCGTGAGCTTTTATAGTTGCCATGTGATTTTCGTTATCTCGAATAGCGAGAATACCACCGTGGACTTTAGGATGTAGAGTCTTGACACGACCATCGAGCATTTCCGGAAATCCCGTGAAGTCAGAAATATCGGTTATATCGACACCAGAATCACGAAGCACCTTAGCAGTACCTCCTGTGGAAATAATAGAAACTCCATGGCGCACAAGCCCCTTTGCCAGTTCAACTACTCCGGTTTTGTCCGTAACGCTTATGAGTGCTCTAGTGATTGATATCATGTGGCTCTACACTCCTTTCTATTCTGTCTCTGTAATTCTACTGTTCCTGTGAAGCCTATAGTTTTACAGCTTTCTTGGTTTTTTCCATTGCGGGACTTAAGTCTGCAAGCACGTCTTCAAAGAAGACCTCACTTGCTTTAACAATTGCCGAATCGTCTGGAAGAGCTATCGTTGGTTTTCCCTGAAGATCGTATTGAGCGATTAATGGATCCACAGGAAAGACGGTTACATTATTTCCGAACGTCTGAGCCACATCCTGGGGTGGATTTTCAAGGAAAGCCCTCGGATCTCCAGCCCACTGATTAACTATAAGATAATGCCTGCCGAGTTTTATCGGGAGAGATTTTACCAGTTCTGCTATACGGCAGGCTGCGGTAAGCCCTCGTTTGCTGCTGTCTGAGACAACAAGCAGGAGGTCAATGTCTTTTTGAGTAAGCCGGTTAAAATGCTCCATTCCTGCTTCGTTGTCCACAACAAGGTAAGGATAGTTAGCCATCAGCTTATCGAGCAGGTTAGACAAGATGCTATTTGCAGCGCAATAACATCCAGGTCCTTCCGGGTGACCCATAGCAATCAGGTCGAATCCGTCAGCTTCTACCAGCGCCTCCTCCATTTGAAGTTCCATGAATATGTCTTTTGTCATCCCCGTAGGAACGTCTTTTTTCATACGTTCTCGAGCTTCAGAAAGGGTGGTTTTGATTTTTACTCCAAGCACTTCGTTAAGGTTTGTATTTGGATCCGCATCCACAGCCAAGATAGGTTTCATACCTTTTTTTAACATGTATCGTATAAGAAGTCCGGCGACGGTAGTTTTTCCCGTTCCACCCTTTCCTCCAAGCGAAATCACGTAACCCATAAGATCTCCTTTCACTACTTTTTTAGTTTAACGGCTTCTACCGCTATCTTTTACTGTTCCCACCATTTTATAAGGATACTTCCCCAGGTAAAACCAGCTCCAAAAGCCGACATCACCAAATAGTCACCTTTCTTTACACGCTTTTCTTCATTAATGATTTCGTAAAGGCAAAGAGGAATTGTGGCGGCTGTTGTGTTTCCGTAGCGATCAATGTTTACAACCACTTTTTCCATTGGTATGCCGGCTCGTTCTGCACATGCCTGTATAATTCTAAGATTAGCCTGATGTGGTAAGAGAAAAGCAACATCTTCACCCTGAAGGCCGTTTTTTCTTATTATTGCTTCGGTTACTGCAGCCATTTCCGATACTGCCACTTTAAAAACAGGCCTACCTTCTTGGTAGACGTAATGTTCCCTGTTCTGGACAGTTTCGATCGATGCCGGTTTTCGGCTTCCACCAGCTTTCATGTGAAGATAGGGTTCTCCGGATCCGTCGCAATGGAGGATAAAGTCTAGTATACCAAAACCTTCCTCAGGACAAGTTTCCACAAGAACTGCTCCGGCGGCATCTCCAAATAATACACAAGTGTTTCGGTCAGTGTAGTCTATGATTGTGCTCATAACATCGCTTCCAATCACGAGCACTCGCTCATATCGCCCTGATTCAACAAACTGAGCTGCTGTAGCCAGGCCGAAGACAAAACCAGAACATCCTGCCGATAGGTCGAATCCCCAGGCTTTTTTAGCTCCAATATCTCGCTGAACGAGGCAGGCTGTTGATGGGAAGAACATATCCGGCGTAACCGTTGCCACGATAATGGCATCAACGGTTTCTGGAGCTACCCCGGCACGCTCCAGGCACTCCTTTGCAGCTCGAGTTGCCATGTAGGAATTACCTAAACCCGGTTCTAGAATACGTCGCTCGCGAATGCCAGTTCTGGTTACGATCCATTCGTCGGTCGTATCAACCATTTTTTCAAAGTCTTTGTTGGTAAGCCTTCGCTCAGGAAGAAATCTACCAACCGATTTTATGTAAGCTTTTCTGGGTGTTTTCATACACCTGTTCCTATTTTTGGTCTGGCTGTTATTTTTTATCACATAACGCCCTTATACCAACCTCCATCTATGTGGATGGAAGCACCGGTTATGTAACCGGCTCGCTCGGAAGCAAGGAAAGTAACCAGAGCTGCAAACTCTTCAGGGGTCCCAAGTCGTCCCATAGGAATTTGAGACTCCCATCGTTTGATGATTTCTTCTGGAGTAGTTCCTTCCTTCTCAGCCGTTACTTTTGCGAGATTTCTGACTCGATCTGTTAGAGTATACCCAGGACAGACGTTATTTACAGTGATATTGTAAGGTGCAAGTTCATTGGATAGGCTTTTCGCAAATCCTACAACACCAGACCTTATGGTGTTTGAAAGAATGAGCCCATCGATTGGTTGTTTTACCGAGATGGATGTCATATTTATGATTCGTCCCCATCTTTTTTCTTTCATTACTGACACCACTTCTCGAGTCATAACAATAGTGCTGAGGAGATTGAGTCTAAAGCCGAAGAACCAGAGATCATCGTCAATTTCTAAAAAAGTTTTAGATGGTGGACCGCCAGCATTGTTTACAAGAATATCCACGGTGCCATAGTAATCCAGAGCTTTTCTGATAAAGTTTCTCGCCTGCTCAGGAATACTCACATCAGCAGGAATTCCTATAATTTCAGCTCCGGTTTTGGCCTTTATTTCTTCAACAGCCTTTGGAAGTTCGGGATCGTCAAGAGCGCAGATGGCAAGCCTTGCTCCTTCTCTTCCCATCTCCATTGCTACCGCTTTGCCAAGTCCCTGACTGCCTCCGGCAATAAAAGCAATTTTTCCTTTAAGTCCCAGATCCATGCTACCAACCCTCCTGTTTTATTTTTGCTAGCCAGGTGCTTAAGCATTCGTGGGGACTCACAGTCCGTCTATTGGCCCCGCCTGCAGGGGGTGGAGGAGACTGTATTCCTACAACCAGCATCCAGCCCGCTAACCCCATCCTTCCATCCCAAAATATTCTACGCCACTACGGTTCGTAAAATTTTTCCACCTCTGGTGTATAACGTTTTTCTCCCGGTTCGTAAACGAAAAGCGGTGGAGTGATTATCATTTCCTGTCCGGCTCTTTTTCTCATAACGACTTGAACCAGTTCGGCATTGGTTCCTGTTTGCGAGTGAATACATGTTAGCTTTTTAACTCTTAGTTCATGTTGTGTCGTCAAAGTGATTAACTCATCCAGCCTCCAGGCCGGATAAATTACAGAAAACTTTCCGCCATTTTTAAGCAGATACTCTGCTGCGCCTAGTAAGTCCTTAAGCGTCATGGCCAGTTCGTGGCGAGCTACCGCTTTTTGTGTTTCTGGGTTGAGTCTTCCAGTCTTTACAGGGCGGTAGGGAGGATTGCTAACCACTACATCGAATGTTCCGGCTTCGAAATGATCTTTAACCTTGCGTAAATCCATATGCTGAATTTCCACAACATTACTAAAGCCATTTTCTTCAATATTCTTTTTAGCTATTTCGACCAAGTCTTCCTGGATTTCCACTCCCACAATGCGGCGGCCTTTCTTTCGGTAAGCTAGAATGAGAGGTATTATGCCGCATCCTGTTCCCAAATCCATGATCAGGTCTTTATGTGAGCATTCTGTGAGATTTGCGAGAATGATCGCATCTATGGAAAAGCGATACCCTTTCCTATACTGGTAAATTGTAAGTTTTCCGTTGAAAAGCGAATCTTTTGTTATCACTTCATCATTGGCGGCCATGTGTCTAATTTTTGGTTTTGTGTAATGTGTTCAGATCCATCATGGGATAAATTACAAGACCGCTCGGCACTTTTGGATAAAAGTAGGTGGACTTGTGAGGCATGACAAGACATCGAGAAGCCACTCGCTTGACCTGATCAATTCTTGTTGGATTGATGAAAAATCCCGCCAGCTTGGAGCCTCTTAGCACTTTGCCCAGGGCATCCCATATATCATGGGAAAAACAGATTTTGAGTTCATCATCTAGCATGGTCTGATCAAGTTTTAAAATATGCCCAAAAATAAGGCTGTCCAATATGACCACATCGATATCCCAAAACTCTTCTGCTATTTGAAGATTCGAAAGGAATTGCTGGACCTTATCGGGCTTTGATTTGAGCAGAAAGAGTTCGTTTCTTCCATGAAAAGCTACCCCGAAGGCATTGCGACGATTTTGACCTTCGTTCCAAAGCGCCTTTGCCCATTGATGACGATCTTCTTCGGTTAATGCAGAAAAAATCTCAACATCGAAAAATTCCTTCGCTTTTTCTAAAAAGGGCACTATGAGTTCCAGCGGGAAAGATGGGAAAAGCCTGTGAGTGGGGAGTATGACTAAACCTGGATCTTCCATAGGCGAGAGATACATCAAAGCGTATTCGTAAGGTTCGTTGCTATCCTCTTTGCCGTATTTTTCTCGCATTATGTCACGGTAAGCCAGGGCTGTTTCGTAACGGTGATGACCATCGGCTATGTAGATATCTTTTTCTATGAAAGCCTTTTGAAGAAATGCACAGGTTTCTGGATTGCTGATTCGCCACAGCCTGTGAGTTATACCCTGATCGTCAGTGTAAGCTAAAATATAAGGTGTTCTGGAGCTGATTTCTCTGAGTGATTCGATCAGTTTTCCACTATTATCGGAATATAGAGCAAAAATGGGACTGAGATGAGCGTTACATGCAGTGGTGAGAAGAAGGCGGTCCTTCTTTACTCGGGAAAAAGTCTTCTCGTGAGGATAGACACAGCCTTTTTGAAATTCTTCGAGTTTTAACAGTGTGAAAAACCCCTTTCTTGTGTGAAGAATGTTATCTGTTGGAATGAAATAGTCAATCTCGTAATAGTAAAAAGAAGGTTCTGGATCCAATTCGAGGACTCCTTCCTGGATCCACTGCAGGAATAGTTTTTTAGCGTGTTCGTATGGATCTGTTTCCGATGATGTTTCTGTTTCGGATCGATTTTGCGGTTTGGGAAGATCAATATGTACAAAGTTGTAGGGGCTACGCTTTCTGTATTTTTCTCTTTCTTCGGGGCTTATAACGTCGTAAGGAGGCGTTATCACATCTTGGAGTGAAAAACCTTTACTGAAACATCCACTACCGTAGCGGAATCCTCGAAAAGGAGCAATTATAGCCATTTTTTCGAATCCTTCCTTTCTGTAAGTTTAAAATTTTCCACGAATTAGAGGTTTTGTTGCTACCATATAGGCGCGATTTTAGCAAGAGGGGATCAGAATGTGTTGGAATGCGTTGAATCTATATTCATGCCGTGTTATAAATTAAGGCGAAGTTACGGTGTTATCGGGGGAAGTTAAGCCTGAAGATAAAGGGAGCATTAAAGCATTGAGTGAGGAACAACCGGTAAGACTATTAAAATGGCTAAAAAAATTCTTCCGCAAAGTATCGCATGCCAGGGAAACAGAAGATATTGAGAAAGAAATCCAGCAGCTTATAGACGAAGGTGAAGAAGAAGGAATCATTACCCAGGATGAAGGAGAAATGATCCAGGGCATCTTTTCTTTCAGGGATACGATTGCCAGAGAGGTAATGATTCCGAGGATTGATGTGGTTGCTGTGAAGGCCGATGAACCTATTGAGGAAGTGGTTAAAACGATAGTTGAAAGCGGGCATTCACGTATTCCAGTTTATGAAGAGACTCTTGATAACATAATCGGTATTGTTCATGCCAAGGACCTCCTAAAATATTGGGGACAACAAGGTGTTGCCGCTTCTCAATTCGTTCGCCCTCCTTATTATGTCCCTGAAACAACAAAGATAAGCTCGGTGTTTAAAGAACTCAGGTCAAGGAAATCTCACATGGCTGTGGTTCTTGATGAATACGGCGGCACAGCGGGCATACTTACTCTTGAGGACATTATAGAGGAAATCATCGGCGATATAATGGACGAATATGACAATGAAGAAGTATGGATTGTCACAAACCAGGATGGTTCTTTGACGGTGGATGCACGTCTCGACGTGGAGGATCTTGAGGACTATCTAGGAGTGGACTTGCCTGAAGGGAAGTTTGAATCTGTGGGTGGTCTGATCATAAGTCTTCTTGGCAGGGTTCCAGTCAAGGGAGAGAAAGTGGTTGTTGGCGGAATTGAAATGGAAATCCTTCACGCCACAGATAGGAAAATTGAGAAGATAATCGTAAGACCTTTTCAGTTGTTGGAAAACGTGGAAACGACTTCGCCAGATGATACCAGACAGTAGAATTCCTCTATCATCCCTGGGGATTTTGTTTTTTCTATGCGCCCTAAGCGGTGTGTTGCTTGCTCTTAGTTTTCCTAAGATTTCGTTGTGGTTTTTAGCCTGGTTTTCCATGGTTCCTTTTTTGTTGGCGGTTTTTGCATTCCAGAAAAGTCTGTCTTTTAGGCAAACCCTGTACCTGGGATTTGCCTTCGGTTTTTTTCATTTTCTAGTGGGGCTTTACTGGGTTGATATTGTGCTGGAAAAATATGGAGGACTTCCGGTTTGGATGTCTATCCCTGTGTTGATCCTACTTTGTGGGTATCTTGCTTTGTACGGCGTTGCCTTTGCTTTGGGTGTTAGGTTTTTCCACGATGGTAGGCTTTTCCCGCTATGGTTGTCTTTGCCGTCTTTGTGGGTTGTGCTTGAATGGTTGAGAGGAAAACTTCTTACCGGTTTTCCATGGAATCTTCTCGCTTATTCCCAGGGCGGGTTAGAATGGCTTCGCCAAGTTGCTGATATTACAGGAGCTTACGGCGTAAGTTGGCTTGTAGTACTGGTTAATGTGCTTGTAGCTCGAGCTTTTATGCGCCGTAAGGATCTCATCGGTTGGCTGTGTCTTGTTGTCGCTCTGTCAGCTTCTTTCTGGTATGGAAGCAAAACTCTTTCGTCTGACTTTTCCTGTAGAGATACTGACCTGAAAGTAGCAATTGTTCAGGGAAATATTGATCAGGCTCAAAAGTGGGATGAAACCTTTCGTGACACCACCATTGAAATATACCGTCAACTGTCGCTTGAGGCTGCCCGATCTTATAAGCTTGATCTGATTGTTTGGCCTGAATCGGCGATGCCTTTCTTTTACGGATTTTCACCGGATCTTACGGTGAGAGTTGATAACATCATAGATGAGACTAAGGTTCCAGTGCTTTTTGGAAGTATTGGAATTGCCGGATTTGGCAAGGATGCCAAATATCTTAATAAGGCTTATCTTGTGGAACCTGGTGGTATTATTATCAGCGATTACGCAAAAGAGCATCTGGTGCCTTTCGGAGAGTATGTGCCGCTTCAGCCTTTTCTTTTCTTTGTTCATAAGCTTGTTCCAACAGCTGGAGATTTTGTGCCGGGACAGTCTTCTGGAGTTATATCCTGGAAAGATGAAGCTATCGGAATGCTTATCTGCTACGAAGTCATTTTTCCCGAACTTGCAAGAAACAGAGTTCTCCATGGAGCAAACACGATTGTTAACATATCAAATGATGCCTGGTTCGGGAAAAGCAGTGCTCCATATCAGCATATTGAAATTGCAAGGTGGAGAGCGGTTGAAACGAGAAGGCCGCTTGTTAGATCCACCAACACGGGCATTAGCGCCTTTATTGATCCTTTCGGTAACATCGTTTCGACGCTCGGCTTGTTTCAAAGTGGCGTACTTGTTGGGTCTGTAAAACCTTGTTCGGCGCAAACCTTTTATGTTCGATATGGAGATGTATTTGTCGCTTTTTGTGCCTTGATTATGCTTCTAGCTTCGCTATATTCATTGGCGAAAGTTAAAACCAAAAAAGTTCGTGATCTCCAGTGTCGGTCACTTCAGACGTTGTAAATTAAAGGAGGGGTGTTTATGACAACCGTGGATGTAATGGAAATTCGAGGCTTTTTAAAAGAAGTTAATGAAAAACTTTCACTCCTTGGAGTCTATCTTTGACATTGAAGGAAAGAAGCGCCAACTTGCCGAGCTGGATGTTTTTATAAGCCGGGATGATTTCTGGCAGGATGTAACAAAGGCTCGAGAAGTTCTTAAAAAGAAGGCAGATCTTGCAGAAGTTGTGGAAAAATGGATTAGCCTGAGGCGAGAAGCGGATGATAGCCTTGTTCTGCTGGAACTTGCTGAAGAAGAAAATGATGAAGAAACATTACAAGAAGTGGTCCAGAAAGTTGGGAGACTCAAAAAAGATATTCGAATGCTTGAGTTAGAACAGCTTATGAGAGATGAGCAGGATGCCCTGAACGCTATTGTTAGCATTCATGCTGGAGCTGGTGGCACGGAGGCTCAGGATTGGGCTGAAATGCTTTTAAGAATGTATCTTCGATGGAGCGAGCGCAAAGGTTTCAAGGTTGAAATGGTGGATATGCTTCCTGGTGAGGAAGCCGGTATAAAGAGCGTGACATTTACCGTGGCGGGTAAGTATGCCTATGGCTTCCTTAAATCCGAGTCGGGAATTCATCGGCTTGTAAGGATTTCGCCTTTTGACGCTAGCGGGAGACGACATACATCCTTTGCGGCGGTGTTCGTGTATCCGGAAGTAAATGATGAGATAGTAATTGAAATCAAGCCATCGGATCTTCGTATTGAAACTTTTAGAGCTAGCGGAGCCGGTGGTCAGCATGTAAATAAAACAAGTTCCGCTGTAAGGATTACTCATATCCCGACAGGAATTGTTGTGAGTTGCCAAAATGAAAAGTCTCAGCATAGAAACCGAGAAATTGCTATGAAGATTCTTCGCTCCAGGCTCTATGAAAGAGAGCTTAGGAAAAGGCAGGAAAAATTTCAGGAAATTCACGACAATTTGGATGATATTTCCTGGGGAAACCAGATCAGGTCTTACATACTCCAGCCATATCGTCTTGTGAAGGATCATCGTACAAACGTTGAGAAAGGCGATGTTGATAGCGTGCTCGACGGTGAAATTGATGCCTTTATTGAGGCATTTCTTCTTAAACAGCTTCAGGAAAAAGAATCAGCAAAGGTAGCGGTTTCTTAAGATTCCTGAATTGCTGTAAGAAATGGGAAAGGTTGTTTTTTGATGGCTTCCTTTTTAAACGAGCGTATGAACAAAAAAAGGAGATATCAAATGAAAGATTTTTTCGAGGCTAAAAGTGTGGTTGTTGTGGGGGTGTCGCCATTTCCTGACAACATGGGACGAGCAATCATTTACAACCTGGTTCGATACCAATATACAGGAGTGGTTTATGCTGTAGGGCCCAAAGGCGGAAGTTTTCTTGGGTTCAAAATATATCCCTCCGTTATGGATATTCCGGAAACGGTTGATCTTGCGGCAATCCTTGTACCGGCAAGGGTTGTTCCAGAGGTGTTACGGCAGTGTGGAGAAAAGGGAATACGCCGGGTCGTTGTGGAGTCCGCAGGATTTACGGAACTTGGAGAAGATAGAGCCGAACTGGAACGGGAAGTTAAAGATATTCTCTCATCCTATGGTATGAGAATGATCGGTCCCAATTGTGTTGGAATTATCAACCGTCATACCGGCCTCGCAGTACCCTTCATGCCGATTGAACCTCTGTCACCTCCCGGTAATATATCGGTTATTGCTCAAAGTGGTGGCGTGGGAGGAAGTCTCCTGAACATGTTCGGGGGAGAAAAGATTGGCTATAGTATTTTCGCTTCTATTGGAAATAAGCTCAACGTCTCCGAATGTGACCTTGTGGATTACTGCATGGAAGCCGATCATACTCAAACTATTTTCCTTTACCTCGAAGGTATAGCCGATGGACGTCGGCTTATGGAACAGGCTGTGCGATCTCGTAAGCCTATTGTGCTTTTTAAGTCGAATCGCACAGAAGCTGGTAAATCTATCGCTCGTTCCCATTCGGCATCTCTATCAAGTGACGATGCAGTTGTGGATGCGGCCTGCCGTCAGGCCGGTATAATAAGGGTTAACGATCAGACCGAAGCGCTCACAGTTTTAAAGGGTTTTTCTCTTCCTACGCCTAAAGGTTCAAGACTTGCCATTATTTCCCGATCAGGAGGTCATGCTGTTATTGCCGCTGATGCAGCGGAAGAATACGGTTTTAAGCTTGTTCCTTTCCCACAAAATATTATCGAAATGGCGGAGAAACATTCTCGGGCGGGCGTCATACGTTTTCAAAATCCTCTGGATCTTGGGGATGTGTTTGACCTGAATCTTTATCGCGATCTTGCGGAAGAAGTTTTGAAAAGTCCTGAATTTGATGCTCTTCTTTTCATCCATCATTATCAGGGTGCGCTGGATGCTGGAGGCTCAAGAGAGTTGGTAAAGGAATTCGATGCTATGAGCCGCCGTTACGACAAGCCTTTCGTATTCTGCCTTTTTACTTCTCCAAACGAGTATCTAGCAAACAGGGTAGCGACGAGCTTTCCGATCTTTACCGATCCAAGACATGCTCTTCAGGCTCTTGCTGCAACAACAAAATGGGCGACTTATAAACGCATCCCCTTTTCTGTAGAACCCCCTGTAGGGATTGACAGAGCATCGGCTAGGGCAATCATTGAGAAAGCCTCATCTGGGCTTTTAAGTCCCGTGGAAGGCGCTAGACTTCTTGATTGTTATGGCATACCTTTAATTCCCTGGCGTATAGTTTCTAGCGAAGAGGAAGCCGTGTCGGTGTCCGAAACTCTTGAGTTTCCTCTGGTAATGAAAACAGCTTCCACTGAGATTGTTCACAAGACCGATGCTGGAGCCGTGATCCTTGAAATTAAAAATGCCGATGAAGTTAGAATGGCTTACAGAAAGCTTTCTGCTTTTGGTGGTGAAGTGCTTATTCAGGTAATGGCACAAGGAGATGGGGTGGAATGGATTGCTGGCGGACGACAGGTTGATCAATTCGGTCCTGTGGTGCTTACCGGGCTTGGTGGCGTGATGGTAGAAGTGCTTTCGGATCGGGCTCTCCGTGTTGGGCCCATCACTCCCGAAGAAGCAAAACGTATGGTTGATGAAACCAAAGGTGTGAAACTTCTGGAAGCTTTCAGAGGGAAAAAAGCCAAAGACCGATCGGCTCTGGAAGATATTCTTGTTCGTTTATCCTGGTTGCTTTATGATATACCTCGGATTCGGGAAATAGACCTGAATCCACTGTGGATAACATCCGATGGTGCGGTTGCACTTGATTGGCGGGTAATTGTTTCTTAAGGAGGCGTCCAAATTAAAATGAAAATAGCATTTAGCTCTAGAACTTTCAAATTTATGCCTCTGTATGGAGCTCTTGGGGTAATCGCAAGAGCAGGGTTTTCTTATGTTGAAATAGTGGCTGAAAAACCTCACCTTTGTCCGGAACAACTTAATGCTGCTACGGCCGTGGAATTGGCACAACATCTTAAAAAAAATAATCTCACCATAACAAGCATAGACGCATCTCTTACCAATATATCCTGTGAAGACGACTCGCAAATGGTTTGCTCTTGGCTTTCGGAAGACTGGAGAGAGCGAGAAAGAAGGATTCGGTACACCTTAGACTGTGCTCGAGTAGCAGCCGCTATAGGAGTGCCTCAAGTTATAGTATCGGCAGGGAGTCCTATTCCTGAGACAATGGATGCTAAAGAAGCTTGGCGACTTTTTGCAGCGAACATGTTTAGGGTGCTTCCAGTGATAGAACGACTTGGTATTACCATTGTGCTTAGGCCTTCATCCGGTATTCTTATAGAAAACGCTGAACAGTTGCTGGCATTTCTTAAGGAGATGGAATTTCATCCCTACCTTGGAATAGATATTGACGTGGCTCAGGTTTATTGTAGTGGTCAGGATCCCTGCGATGCATTTAAACTGCTTGCTCCTTACGTGAAGAATATCCACATAAGTGATGGCGTCTGTGGAATGTCCTGTCGCCACCTTCCTTTTGGCGAAGGAAATTTTGAAGTTTCCAAATTTGCCGAATGCCTCAAAAGCTATGGTTACGATGGATTACTTACAGTATGGTTCGACGCTACAGGAAAATTTCCAGAAGAAGTAGTAAAAAGTTCTAAAGCCTATCTGGAGCAGTTTGTTGGTTGATGTAAGTGGTTGCTTGAGAAGTTCTTGAGGATTCTCTTTCCACCTACTGTTTCGTTCATGGTGGTTTTCCTGCTATGCGGTTGGTGGATGATTTTAGAACTGTTATAGATTGACAGGAGTTTCTAGCTTCGGTTATGTAAAGTTCTGATCGAGAACGAATCTCGATTTATTGAGGCCATGAAGGTTCCAAATTTTAATGGGATTTTCGTGGTCTTTTATTTTTTCCAAAAGAGAGTAGGAGAGATGATGAGAGAGGTTGTGGCTAGGAAGGCTTTTTGCGTTACCAGGTTTTGGCTTTTACTGCTGTTAGGAAGTGTAATTTTTTCATCACCGGCATGGTGCTATGATGTTAATGAATGGCTTTCTATTGAAGGAACAATAACAGGAAGTTATCAGTGGCTGGAAAAATCGACCGGAGCATGGGATGATGAAGACGGTGGGGCAGGAGTGTTAGATCTCAGAGTATCGGTTAAGTCTCCCTGGGAAGGTGGAGAATTTTCCGGCCAGGCAAGTTTTGCAAAGGGTAACGGTACAAAGAACAAAAATCCCTTCGTTCTTACTCCAAACGCCGATGACCTTGAGGACGACCTTAAAAATATCAACGGTCATAAGTGGCAGGATCATCTTCAGGAACTTTGGTATTCTCACACAGTAAATATTCAGGAAGGTACATCTTTTAAATTAACAGGGGGTATTATTGATTCTACAGCTTTTATTGATGACAATGCTTACGCAAATGATGAGTTAGGGCAATTTATGAATGAAGCCTTTGTTAATAATCCTCTGGCTAACCTTCCAAGTTATGATCTCGGCGGTGCGGTAGAATTTAACATGGACGCCTGGAGTCTGAGACTCGTCGGTATGACGTCCAAAAATGACAAAGATAATGATTATGCTTATTTTGGATTGCAAATTGGCTACAAATTGAATACCCCCATTGGTGAGGGTAATTATCGAATTTACGGTTTCATAACCAACGATGAGTTTCTCAAGTGGGATGAAGACGGCAAAGCATCTCTTAAAGGGGTTGGCGTAAGCTTCGATCAACAGCTTGTGAAGGATGTGTTGGGCGCATTTTTAAGAGCTGGATGGCAAGATGATAAAGCTGCTGTGGATTATGATACTTTTGTGTCCTTTGGTTTTAATGTGAACGGGTCGTTGTGGGGACGTAAAGATGATGAGATAGGCATAGGTTATGGTTATCTAAGTGGGCCTTCGCGATCAGATGTTTCTCATACACACGTGTTTGAAAGCTATGTTAAGTTTAAGGTGTTTGAATACAAAATGGTCAGCACCGATTTTACCATCGATTTCCAGTATATTAACGATGATATAAGGGATGCCGAGCGCAACGAAGGTTACATTTGGGGCATCAGGCTTAATGTGAACTTCTAGAGCCGGACATAAAGAAGTAGCTCTCCTGATGAGAGCTACTTCTAATTCCTAAATTTTAACTAGCATCCACATCCACAACCGCAGCCACCGCTGGGGTTGCAGAAAAGAGATGGGCTGGGGCCGTCGGAAATCTCTACTACTTCTACATCGAAAGTTAATTTTTGTCCGGCAAGGGGATGATTCAGGTCTATCGTTATAGTTGTAGGTGTAACGTCAGTTACTATAGCGTGAAGTCTTGTTCCGTCTTCTGTCTGAAGAGCAAGTATTTCTCCAACCGATGGCTGAAAATCCATTGGTAGTTCTGCTCTCTGAAATGTCTGGACCAGTCTCTCGTCTCTTTCCCCGTAGGCATCTTCTGGATCGATGGTGAAGGTCTTTTTTTCGTTTTGTTTCATCCCGAGAATGGAATTTTCAAATCCTGGAATGACATGACCTGAACCTACCTGGAACTCAAAAGGACTTCGACCCTCACTTGAGTCGAAGATTTCGCCATTGTCAAGTCTTCCGGTGTAGTGAACCTTTACAAAATCGCCTTTCTGAACTGTCCTCATCTTAAACTCCTTCCTTAAATCGATGATTCTTTTTTTGGTGCGTCTAAAAACAAAAAACCAGACCCTTCTATGTGCCCAGTGTCTGGTTTTATTGTTTACTTTAAAATTGCTCTATCCTTTCTTAACTCTTAAACCTTCCTCCCGCTTGGTTTGCCATATTATGTTCTGGCTTTGTTGAACTTCGCAGGAGGATACTTTTTCACATTCCGCAACTCTTTCATAACTTATTGAGCTGGCGTGTTCAAGTAAAATTTGAAAGAACTTTTTATATAGTCTGGGAATTTTTCACCTTGATTAAATCCAGCCTGATCACCTTTTCTTCCATCTCCTGTGAATCCATAACCACTCAGACGGATTTTCTATGATGAATCTTTCAATGTATCCAGATGCTACCCTTGTGTCTTCTATCTCATCACCTGTTAATTCAATTGCCTCATGTATCTCGATAATATACTCATCCTGTTCCCTTTTAATAAATACTGGTAATAGCTTTGACCCTGTTTTCTTTGCTATTAAAACCGGCATCTTTGATGTACATGCTGGTCTTCCAAGAAAGTTTATCAACACTCCCTCTTCCTTTAATACGCTTTGGTCTATAAGCACACCAACTATTCCGTTTCCTCTGATATTCTTGATGATTTCTTTTACGGCTCCTTTTTTGTAGATTACTTTGTTCCCGTACATAGCTCTTATGTTTTCTACGAATTTATTGATGGTTGTAATGTCTATAGGTCTTGCTACAACATTAACCGGTTCGAAAAATTTCCCAAAGGCTATTGCCATTAGTTCCCAATTTCCACAGTGACCAGAGATAAAGATTACTCCTTTCCCTTGAGCTTTTGCCTTATAGAAGTTTTCGAGACCATGAAATCTTACTTTTTTGAAGATTTTTTCATCACCCCAGTAGATCCTCAAAATTTCTGCTAGATATCTTCCAAGATTTTTGAACATGACTTGGATAATCTCTGAAGGTGAAAGGGAGGTTTCAAGTTGAACAAATTTTAATGTTTTGTTTACGTTGTCTATGGCTATTAACCTGCGAGATCTGCATAGGTGGTAGAGTAAACCCCCGATGTATTCACCTAACTTTATTGAAAGTTTTTCTGGCAGTATTATAAAAGGAAGGGTGAGAATTTTTAAGATCAACATTATCTGCTACTCCGGTTTGTCAAAAGTTCTTTATTCTACAGGTTTGTTTTAGCTTTTTTCCGTGTCCTTACCAAATCAATTTTGACCTGCCTAGTTAATCTAGGATTTTGTACAAAAACAACACCTATGCTT
>Ga0197142_1000705_pt1 | contig 30954 bp, 22 predicted proteins | sample GBS60_MetaG_FD_148614 | JGI IMG/M metagenome (GOLD analysis project Ga0197142, IMG submission 148614) | Sediment microbial communities from Great Boiling Springs, Gerlach, Nevada, United States - GBS 60_MetaG | ecosystem: Environmental > Aquatic > Thermal springs > Hot (42-90C) > Sediment...
AGACCGCTCGTACAGCTACTACCAACCTGCTGGTTATGGGGGAAGTCTTTTACCTGCTCAATGCCCGTCAACTCACCGCCTTCGCCCTCAACCCAAGATACTTATGGGCTAACCCTTACAGCTGGCTCAGCATTGGAGTGCTGATCATGCTCCAGATGGCTTTTACCTATGCGAGCCCCCTTCAGACGCTTTTGAGCACTGCTTCCATTTCCCTCAGAGAGTGGGGATGGATTCTGTCATGGGGAGCTATACTTTTTGGCGTGGTAGAAATAGAGAAATTCTTCTGGAGAAGACGCATAGCTGCACGCAGGAAGTATTGAACCCCTCCTATCTTAAGGTCACTCAAGATCTACACCAAAATGCCCCTCTGTGTTCGCTAATACCGTTTGGAGCCATATATTGTCTTTTCCGAGTGACTATTTGCTTCATGGGCTTTGAACTCGGGCCGGAAAGCCGACTTGTATTCAGAGAGTTTTTGCCTTAGATTGGTATTAGAATGGCAATCCGCCTTTGGGGCTGCTGGGGCGGGCATACGATACCCGTGGTATGCGTCCTGCCCGGTAGGCTCGTCGTCCGGCATCGACGGCGTCTCGCATGGCGGCGGCCATAGCTACGGGACGTTCGGCTTCTGCTATGGCGGTATTCACGAGTACCGCATCGTACCCCAGCTCCATCGCCAGACAGGCATCCGCCGGACTCCCGATCCCCGCATCCACCACCAGCGGCCGATCCGGAATCAACTCCCGAATCAAGAGAAGCCGCTCCGCATCGCGTATTCCCTGGCCGCTCCCGATCGGCGAAGCCAGAGGCATAACCGCCGCACACCCTATGTCTGCCAGCCGCCGACACACAATCGGATCATCCGGAGCATAAGCCAGCACCACAAAGTCCGCCTTCACCAGCTCCCGCGCCGCTTTGAGAAGCTCCTCCGAGTCCGGCCATAAAAGCCGATCATCCCCGATTACTTCCAGCTTGATCCAGTTCGTCCCCAGAGCCTCCCGGGCCAGCTGGGCCATGAATATCGCCTCCTCAGCCGTATAACAGCCCGCGGTATTCGGAAGCAGTCGATACTTGCCTATGAGCAGGTCCAGAAAGGTGTGTTCGGGATGCTTGAGATCAACCCGCCGCACGGAGACCGTTACCAGACCCGCCCTTCCCGCTTCCAGAGCCATTACCAGCACCTCCGGCGAAGGATATCGCGCCGTCCCCATCCAGAGCCGGCCGGGGATCACTTCACCGGCTATCACCAACCTATCCTCTACGGGCGTTACCATAAGAGCGCCTTTGGTTCTGTGTATTCCAGAACGGCGTATTTGACGCCTTCCCGGCCAAGGCCAGACCCTTTCACCCCCCCGTACGGCATAAAGTCCAGCCGCAAAGTAGGTGGTGCATTATGTACCACCCCGCCTACCTCCAGCTCCAGCCAGGCTTGCTTCAGCAGGCGCTCCGACCGGGTATAAATTCCCGCCTGCAGCCCATACGACGAAGCATTCACCTGCGAAATCGCCTCCTCAATCGTATCATACGGCCGAATCTCCGCATACGGCGCAAACGCTTCTTCTCGTGCCAGCGCTGAGTCCGGGGGCACCTCCGCCATCAGTACCGGCGTTATCAGGCGATGGTCCGTCGTCATTTCCACCGGAAGTAAATCCTGCGCCCCACCTGCCCGCGCTTCTGTAAGCCACGCCACCACCCGGCGATAGGCTTTTTCATCTATAAGTGAACTGTAATGAACGCCCTCGTCAAGAGGGTCTCCCCCCCTGAGGCTCTCCACAGCGACCCGATAGGCGGAAACGAAGTCCTGATAAAGGCTTTTCCGAACCAGAATACGCTGCACAGATATGCATACCTGCCCGCTGTACAGATAGGCGGCTTCAGCAATAGCCCGGGCCGCGGCCTCTAAGTCAGGTGGATCATGAACGATAACTGCGGCGCTGCCTCCCAGCTCTAAGAGAACCTTCTTACGGGCGGCGAGGCTCTGCAGGTGCCAGCCCACAGCGGCACTCCCTGTAAAAGATAGAATTCGGAAGGCGGGGCTTCGCACAAGGTTTTCGGCAAGGGGCGGGTCCGCCAGGAGAACGCTCAGGGCTGCAGGGGGCCATCCCGCTGAAAGGAGGGCTTCCGCCAGCCAGAAAGCCGTGAGCGGCGCCTGAGGTGCAGGCTTAAGGGTAATAGCACAGCCTGCTACGACCGCAGGAATCACTTTATGGAGAACGAGATTGAGCGGAAAGTTGAAGGGCGTAATAGCCAGCAGGGGACCGACAGGCTCTCGTCGGACCAGCACCATACGCCCTCGCAGGGATTCCTGAATATCTGCGGGCAGGATTTCGCCGGTGAGTGTGCGCACCAGGTCCCGCCCTGTCGTGATAGTAATAAGACCCCGCGTCACCTCTGCGCGGGCATAAAGGAGGGGTTTTGCCGCCTCTCGGGCAATGAGTCGCGCAACGGTCTCTTTTTCAGCCTCAAGGAGTTGCGCTAATCTATCCAGGATGGCATACTTCTCTCCGGTGGAGAGTCGTGCGGCTGCGGCCCGGGCCGCTGGCTGAAGCGCTATTACCCGCTCAATGTGTTCGGCCGTCGCATAAGCTACTTCTCCAACAGGCGTCTGGTCATAAGGCGCATAGACCTCTCGAATGTCCCGGCTGGGTATCCATTCCCCCCCTATCAGAAGTGGCCGCATCATATCCTAAAGCTCCTCCCGCGACCAGTCAAATACCTTTTCCTGCAAAAGGTATATGTATCCCCCCGCCAGTATCGCTGTAAATGTTACCAGAGCCCCCAGAGCCCACCTGGGATCCTCTGTAAAAAAAGCTATCCACGGATATAAAAGCGCCAGTTCTACATCAAACACCGTAAATATCATAGCCACTTTGTAGTAATGCACGGAGAAGCGAGGCCTTTCGGGACCGACGGGGTCCATACCGCTTTCGTAGGGAATGTTTTTCTGGGGGCTGGGTCGGCGCATGGCGATCAGGTCCGGTGCAAAAACGAAAGCCACTCCAAAAAGGAGCCCCACGCCCAGCAGTACCAGCGCCGGCAGATAACCTTCAAGCATAGCGCAAAGATAGGATGCCTTTGGTATGAAGATACGGATGCGTTATCACCGCATGGAAGGGGTGATAGGTCGCCTCCCAGGAGGAAGGAATCGGCGGTAGAGGCTCGCCCGTGTAGTAATACACCCTTCCCCCCGGTAAAAGCAGTCGCTCAGCCCACGAGAGAAACTTCGGTAGAGGGGCCACCGCCCGCCCCACAATGTATGAGAAACGCTCCGATAGATGCTCCGCCCGCGCCCATACTACCCGTACCCGATCGGAAAGCCTCAGCGCTTCTGTCATCTTCTGGACGGCCTCTGCCTTCTTTCGGATGCTGTCCACCAGCACAAATCGCAGATCGCCCCGGGCAAGGGCTAAGGGTATTCCCGGCAAGCCCCCTCCCGTCCCTAAATCCAGCACCATAGCCCCCTCTTCGATGGGTAGCAGACACAATAGCAAAAGGGAGGGCAAAATATGGTGCTCCCGTAGCGCCTGTATATCCTTACGGGAGACGAGATTAATGAAAGCGTTGGTATCCCTCAGGAGGCCCTCATAAGTAGCTAAGGCGGCTTCTACCTGAGGGGTGAGGTACGGCTGCAGGCAGGGAGGCCACACCCTAATTCAAAAACTGAGTGCGTAACACATAGTGGAGTACGCCACCATGCTGATAATAAGCGATTTCCACCTCCGAATGGAGATTGGCAATAACGGTGAAAGTCTTTTGCGTACCTGTAACGGGATCATGCACCTCTACGGAGAGCCGCTTTTGAGGGGTCAGGCCTTCTGCAATACCTCGAATGGTGTAAATCTCCCTTCCGGTAAGGCCCAGGGTTTCGGCATTTTCTCCGGGGAGGAACTGCAAGGGCAGGACCCCCATTCCCACCAGATTGCTGCGGTGAATGCGTTCATAACTTTCAGCGATCACGGCCCGAATACCCAGAAGGGCTGTCCCTTTAGCCGCCCAGTCGCGAGAAGAGCCGCTACCATACTCTTTCCCGGCTATCACCAGGAGGGGAGTCCCTTCTGCCTGATAGCGCATGGACGCTTCATAAACAGTGAGCACCTCACCGGTGGGATGATAAATCGTCCAGCCACCCTCCCGGTCCACAAGCTTATTACGCAGACGAACGTTAGCAAATGTGCCCCGAATCATCACCTCATGATTACCCCGCCGCGCCCCATAAGAGTTGAAATCCTTAGGAGAGACGCCATGCGCTATGAGGTATTGCCCCGCTGGACTGGAAGAGGAGATATTGCCCGCCGGCGAAATGTGGTCCGTCGTGATAGAATCTCCGAGCATTAGCAGCGTCCGGGCCGACACAATATCCGTCAGCGGCGGCACATCCCGACGAACACCATCAAAGAATGGCGCTTTCCGAATGTAGGTAGAGTCCGAAGACCACGCATATCTGTCCCCCGTCGGAGCTGATAGGGCCTTCCAGGCTTCCTCGCCTTCAAAGATGCGCTGGTAGTTCTGACGAAAATCCTCAGGGGATACCACTTTTTCTACGATTTCTTTCAGCTCCTCGGGCGAAAACCATATATCCCTGAGATAAACGGCATAGCCGTCCGGATCATATCCGATAGGCTCATTTTCAAAGTCTATGTCTGTACGGCCCGCAAGGGCATAAGCGACGACGAGTGGGGGCGATGCCAGGAAGTTCATTTTGACCTGGGGATGAACGCGAGCTTCAAAGTTGCGATTACCGGAGAGGACGGCGGCTACGACGAGGTTTTTCTCCTGGATGGCCTGAGAGACCGCAGGAGGAAGGGCCCCACTATTTCCAATGCAGGTGGTGCATCCGTATCCCGCTACATGAAAGCGCAGCGCTTCTAAATAGGGCAGGAGCCCGCTCTTTTCCAGGTAACGAGTAACGACCCGGGAACCCGGAGCCAGTGTGGTTTTGACCCAGGGTTTGGGACGCAGGCCCAGCGCCACGGCTTTTTTGGCGACGAGGCCGGCCGCCAGCATCACCGAGGGGTTAGAGGTATTCGTGCAGCTCGTAATGGCCGCAATCACCACATCAGAATCTCGCAGAAGGTATTCACTATCCCCGGTGGAGAGATGGGCAAAGCCATTTTGCGGAAGAGGCCCCTGTGCAAGCGTGAGCGGCTGGGCCGGTACGGGATAGAGCGGCTTCTGGAAACTCTTCTCTAAAACGGTTTGAACGGTGGTTTTGACGGCTTTGAGGGGGATGCGGTCCTGGGGGCGGCGGGGGCCTGCTACCGATGGCTCCACCGCGCCCAGATCCAGTTCTACCACCTGCGTATAAAGCGGGTTATCCTGCGCCTCACGCCAGAGACGATTGGTCTGAGCATAGGCCTTGATCTGCTTCACCTTTTCGGGGGACCGTCCCGTCAGGAGAAGGTAAGCCAGGGTCTGCTCGTCAATCGGGAAGTAAGTTACCGTACAGCCAAACTCCGGGGACATATTGGCGATGGTAGCCCGATCGGGCACCGTAAGGTAATCCAGACCGGGCCCAAATACCTCTACAAACTTATCCACCACGCCCACCTTCCGCAAAAGCTCTGTAATCGTAAGGACCAGGTCAGTAGCGGTTACGCCGGGTTGGAGCTGGCCGGTGAGTTTGAGGCCAATCACTTCCGGACAGGGGAAGTAAAAGGCCTGGCCGAGGAGGGCGGCTTCGGCTTCTATGCCCCCGACCCCCCATGCAATCACGCCAATCCCATTCACCATCGGCGTGTGCGAATCGGTCCCCACCAGTGTATCCGGAAATAGCCATCCATCCCGTTCGGTAATCACTTCGGCCAGATATTCCAGATTTACCTGATGGACAATCCCCATACCCGGCGGAACAATCCGAAAGTTTGCAAAAGCTTGCTGAGCCCACTTGAGAAACTGATAGCGCTCCCGATTCTGCTCATACTCGCGCTGGATATTTCTTTGAAGGGCCAGGGCGTTTCCGAAGGAATCCACCTGTACCGAGTGATCAATGACGAGATCCACGGGTACGAGGGGATTGATACGCCGGGGATCGCCACCCTGACCGGCTACAGCTTCCCGAAGAGATGCCAGATCCACTACCGCAGGCACCCCCGTAAAGTCCTGCATCAGCACCCGGGAGGGAATAAACGCTATCTCAGCCTCTGTACCGGGCTTCCCATCCCACTGACGAAAAGGTTCTATATGCGCCTCCGTAACCTTGAAGCCGTCTAAGTTCCTGAGCACATTTTCCAGAAGAATCCGCAGGCTATAGGGCAGCTTCTCAAGCGGAATATGGAGTTCCTGCGCCGCTTTGCTTAGATTGACGAAAGTCCGATTATCTATCTTTTCCGGCCACTGCTCCATGTGGCAAAGGTATGAGCTACAGGATAATAATGCATACCCTGTCCGGCATAGCCCGGGCAAACGCATGCAGGTACCTTTCCCCTCAAACCCCTCATCCCCTAAAAGTCAGCGCGCCTGAACCCTGCATTGGGAGTGCGGGCAGGGATAATCTCATACCTAAGCTAAGGCCAGAGCTGCTTGTATGTGTATGGCCCACCCCACCGCAAGCCTCATTATAGCAATCCAGACCACAACCCACCATGCCCCCCGCTCAGAAGACTTTCATTCTCTACCCTTAGAGGCCCTCAGACATTTCCCAACCCGCTCGCCAGGAGCTTATCAGCAGGTGGAGTTCTCTCAAAGCGAGCGACGCTGCAAGCTCTATTCTCGCTTAGAAAACCGCGGTGTGCTCTCGATTGTAGATATTCAGTCCTGCCCGCAGAATTTCCACGGCACGCACCAGCTGACTTTCTTCCAGCACATAGGCTATGCGAACAAGCTTTTTGCCCTTCTGGGGTTGCGTGAAGAAGCCGCTCCCGGGAGCTACCATCACCGTCGTGTTATGAACATCGAAACATTCCAGCATCCATTTTGCAAATTCGTCGCTGTCATTTATGGGAAGTTCTGGCATGAGATAAAAGGCACCCTGGCTGGAAGCGCAGGTAACGCCCGCAATACTTCGCAGACCTTCCATGAGCACATCGCGCCGGCGCTGGAAGGTTTCTCGCACATAGGTGTAATGTTCGGCTGGAAGGGAAAGGAGGGCCATACCGCCAATCTGACTGAGGGTAGGGGGGGCCAGACGGGCCTGAGCCCATTTGAGGGCAGCCTGAAGGATATCCGTATTCCAGGAGATTAGGGCTCCTATACGAGCTCCACAGGCCGAGTAGCGCTTGGAAAGCGTATCTATGACAACCACATAATCTTTTTCGTCCTGTAACTCTAATGCCGAGAAAAATCGCTGACCATCATAACAATAGTCACGATAAGCCTCGTCGCTGATGAGCCATAGGTTGTATTTTTTGCAGAGGCTTCCTATGGCGCGTACTTCGGTTTCGGAGTAAAGTTTACCGGTGGGATTGGAGGGATTGCACAGGAGGATGGCCCGGGTGCGCTCAGTAAGGGCGGCCTCTATGGTAGCGGGAGCGGGCAGGGCAAAGTCATCTGTAATGTAGCTTTCTACGGCCCGCAGCTGAATCCCCGTGGCATAGGAAAGCCCGATGTAGTTCGCATAGGTGGGATCAATAACGAGAACTTCATCGCCCGGGGCCAGCAGTGTCAGAAAAGCAAACAGCAGGGCTTCGGAGCCGCCCGTGGTAGCAAGGAAATGGTGCGCTTCTAATGGAATGCGATAAATCTCATTATAGAATCGGGCGTAAGCCTCCCGAAAGGCGGGCATACCCCCCGACTCCGTGTAATCCAGCACACGAATATCGGCTCTGTGGATGGCTTCCCAGAAAGGTACAGGCGTGGGAAGGTCTGGCTGGCCGATGTTGAGGTGAAGGACTTTTTTACCCTGAGCTTTGGCCTGATTGGCATAAGGCACCAGCTTGCGGATAGGCGAGGGCGGCACTTCAAAGGCCCTTTTGCTAAGAGCTGGCATATTCAAAGGTAAGGTATTTTTGAGGACGCGGAAGCAAGACGACGCCCCCAGAGGCGGACCATTCTCCGGGGGAGCCGATACTGGATAGCCTGCCAGTACTGATAAACTTCTGTGGCTGAAAAGCGATATTCCCGGGCGGCCTCCTCAGCCCAGCTGAAAATTTCCCACGGCTGACGAAAAAGCCTGCTGAGCCGACCATGAAGGACTTTTCGGGCACACCAAACGGCATAAACGAAAGGCTTACCTGAGCTTTGATGAGTAATAGCACCTAAATCTATGGCGTATGGGTAAAATTTTTTCCATCTCAGTGCCGAATCTCCGATAAAAAGGCGCCCGACTCGCAGCGAGGTTGGATAGGAGAGGACCGGCAGGGAAGGCAGGTATTTGCGTCCCATAAGCCACCGCAGCAGGGCAATGGATGAGGTTGACGCGGCATCGGGTACCACAGCTTCCCAATCGGCAGGGGGGAAGTCGCTCAGAAGGAGAACACTCTGAACGGGCCCTGCACTGCCAATGCCCCAGGGAAGGACCTGCCCGAAACGCCGCACATACCGTAAGGGCAAAAGAGCCGCCGCCACCTCGCCTCGCTGCCATGCCTCTGCCAGCGCCACCGGTTCATCAAAAAGTCGATAAGGCATTCCCGCATGCTCCAAAAGACGCCTGTAAGGATAGGCATTCAAATACCTAAAACACCCAATCATCCGGCGAAATAGCTAAACTCTGGAGGTAAAAGGTGCCATTGGGATTTCGGATGCCCCAGCTGAGGGTACCCGGCGCATGATGAAAAAGCGCCCCTTCCGCTCCCGGAGAATAGCCCAGCAGCCAGCTCAGCAAGACCCGCAAGCTATACCCATGCCCGATAATCAGAAGAGCCCCCACCGGAAATAAAGACAGGATGAGCTCATAACCGGCTTGCAGCCGATCCTGAAAATTCTTCAGACTCTCTCCCTGCGGCGGGCCCCAGTTTATATCTCCCCGATCCCACCGCTGAATCTGCTCCCGAAGAAGGGGTTCTGCCTGTGTCCTGGGAAGCCCTTCCCAGTCACCCCACGAAATCTCCACGAGGTGTGGCAACTCCAGCGCTTTGCTCGAAGGCGCCAGAAAGTAGAAGGCGGTTTCCCGGGCGCGCCGGGTCGGCGTATAAATGACCGCCTGAAAAGGAATAGTAGCAAGTTTCTCGGCCCAGGCCTGAATTCTGGCATGTCCTTCCGGGCTCAGGGGGGGGTCTATCCGTTGACCTTTTAGAAGGGGCGGATCCTCAGCGGTGGCCCCATGCCGCAAAAAATATAGCGCCTGACACATCAGACAGGCAGCACAGGCCGCTCAACCGGACGATAGAGCGAATCCCGTTCTACCGGCACATAGCCGGCCTGCCGGATAAGGTGTTCCAGCATCTCCGTGGAAAGGCTACCCGGCGCATTGACCCCCGCCATGCTGTAAATCTTCGTCGTATCATCAATCGTGCCATCCAGGTCATCTACCCCAAACATCAAACTCATCTGCGCCGTCTGCACCCCAATCATCGGCCAGTAGGCTTTGAGATGGGGGATATTATGTAAGTACAGGCGGCTGACGGCGTAGTTTTTGAGGTCTTCAATGGTAGAGACCTCGCCAACATGCGAAAGGTTATTATTTTCCCGGCGATATTTGAGAGGAATGAAGCAGTTGAAGCCACCTGTTTCGGATTGAAGGTGCCGCAGGAGGGACATGTGGTGAATGCGGTGCTCATAGGATTCAATATGGCCATAGAGCATGGTCGCGTTGGAGGGGATACCGAGTTCGTGAGCGGTGCGGTGAATGGCCAGCCACTCCTCGGTAGAGGCTTTGGTAGCGCATATTTGCTTTCGGATGTCGGGATGAAAGATTTCGGCCCCCCCGCCCGGTAAGGAATCTAACCCGGCCTCTCTCAGCGCGAGAAGCCCCTCCCGATAACTCATGCGGCTGCGGGCACACATGACTTTCAGCTCCACCGCCGTAAAAGCTTTCACATGAATACCCGGCAAAATCCGCTTGATACGCCGGATCATTTCGGCATAGTACTCGATGCCCCGCTTGGGATGCACACCGCCCACGATATGGACTTCGGTTACGCCGGTGCCCTTGTAGCGCCCGGCAATAGCTTCAATCTCCTCCAGCGAATATTCCCACCCACCGGGCTCGCCGGGTTTGCGTGCAAAAGAGCAAAACGCACACTCATAAATACAGACATTCGTCGGCTCAATGTGGAAGTTGCGATTGTAATAGGCATTTTTCCCGTGCAGGCGCTCCCGTACTGAGGTGGCCAGATCAGCTAAAAAGGCCAATCGTCCATTCTGGTACAACCATAGCGCATCTTCTTCTGAGAGTGGCTCTTGCGCAAGCACCTTTTCATAGAGCCGGGACTCAGTTGGGTTCATTCGAAGGGGTCTCATGCCACAAAGCTACTAACAGAACGGCATTAGATGGAGTTTCAATGTGAAACGAAAAGCGTTACTCATACACTGGATCGACTCTACTTCCTGGATTCCCCCAGTCTAACTCCCCCTACTCGTCGGGCAAGCCACCAAACACAGTGTAGCCAAATGTGCCCTATATTTGTTTTCAGTCGTATGGCCCTGAATGAAGTGTTACAGGAGCAAGGCTTTCTGATAGCGAAGCTGGATGACCTGGTTGAATGGGCCCGCAGCAACTCTTTATGGCCTCAGCCGATGGGTTTAGCGTGCTGTGCCATTGAGATGATGGCCTCTGCGGGGCCGAAGTATGATATTGCGCGCTTTGGTTCGGAGCGATTTTCTTTTTCGCCCCGACAGGCCGATGTCATGATCGTGGCGGGATGGTGCACCTACAAGATGGCCTATGCCATCAAGCGCATCTGGGACCAGATGGCCGAGCCTAAATGGTGCATAGCCATGGGCGCCTGCGCTTCTACGGGAGGTATGCACCGGGTGTATGGCGTGGTACAGGGAGTAGATCAGTTTTTACCCGTAGATGTATATGTCCCGGGGTGCCCGCCCCGCCCCGAAGTCCTCCTCAATGCCCTCATGACCCTCCAGAAAAAAATTCGCCAGCAGCACGCCCTCATGCAGGAATATCGCACGCCCTGACGGCCTACACCCGCGTCGCCAGCTCAGGAAACTTATAGCTAAAAGGCTCTATGGATGGCGGCACTTCGCCATTGTTATTCATTTCCATCAGTTTGCGGGCATCTGAGGCCAGCAGGCACACCTGTTGCCCGCTTTCTGCATGAGCAAACCACAGCCGCTCCAAAAGCACATCCGTCCGTAAGTAACGCCACTCCCCTTCCTGCGTACGAAGCGAATTTATCTTGGGCAGGCGTTCCAGAGCCGCCTTATAGGCGTCCAGTTCGTAGGCCAGACAGCACTTAAGCTTGCCACAATGCCCCGTGAGCCGATGAATATTCATAATGAGCCCCTGGTAGCGCACCATCTCGGTCGTTACCGCATGGAAGCTCCGCAGAAAACTCCCGCAGCATAGTTCGCGCCCGCATGCCCCGATTCCTCCTACCTGACCGCTGGCCTGCCGCTCATGTGTCTGATACATTTCAGCCCGCAAACCCATCCGCTCCTGCACCTTCCGAATGTACTGACGAAAATCCACCCGCCCATCCGCTGTAAAATAAAAAATAGCCCTCGTACCATCCGCCTGAAGCTCCAGGTCAATGATCTTCATGTTATGCGCCGCATCCAGCCCCTCCTCCTGAATCAATCGCCTGGCCTCCTCCAGAAGGGCCGGCTCTTTTGCTCTTAGCGCCTGAAGGGCAGCTACATCCTCTGCACTGGCAGGCCGCAGGATCTTCTGAATAGGAGGGATGGGCGCGTGCGCCGCACCCTTATAGACTTTTTCTGCGCCTTTCCCAACCAGGGAAAGGCGCCCAATATCATAACCTTTACCCAGAATGGGAGGATTTTTGCCACGCTGAATGACCTCCGGCACTACAACCCACGATCCTATCGGGATTCGCATCGCCGCTTCCATCCAGAAGTACTGCCGCCGGGTCCCCTTGAAGCGCACTTCCGCCAGAACTACCCCTTCCGCAGAAAGTGGCTCTATAACACTCAACCATCGCTGGGTATAAACCGCTACCGAGCACCCCTTACACCCGCCCTGACACGACATACGCCTCCGAAAAAAGCTTCCACCGGGCCATCACCTCGTCTCGACCCAGAATCTCCAGTATCGCATACAGCGCAGGCCCCGCATCCTCGCCCGTCAGCGATAGCCGCAAAGTCAGTAACACCTTCCCCATCGGAAGCTTCAAGCTCTTTACCCAGGCCTTGAGGGCCGCTTCTATACTTTCTTTTTGCCAGGGAGAAATGCCCATAAAGAGTTCTTCCACCTTATCCGCCTGCGCCAGCACTTCCTTAGCTAACTTATCCTCGTAAATGGCTGGCAGAGGAAACGACGGCCGCCTGTAATAAAACGCCACCACATCAATAAGCTCAGGAATTATCTGGGCGCGTTCTCGGGCCAGCTCTATGAGAGCTATCAGAGTGGCATCCGACGGTGGCGGACCCCCTACTTTAGCTTCCCACAAAGGCCGAACCAGCGGAAGAAGCTCCCGGGCCGATCGCCTACGCAAATGCTGCTGATTGATCCACTTTGCCTTTTCATAGTCAAAGCGCGACCCGGCCTTACTCACCCGTTCTATGCTAAAAGCCTCAATAAGCTCATCCATGGTGAAAATCTCCTGCTCAGAAGCCGGGTGCCAGCCCAAAAGCGCAATGTAATTAATGAGCCCCTCGGGCAGAAAACCTCGCTCCCGATACCCTTCGGCCACCTCTCCCGTAAAAGGGTCCTTCCACCGCAGCGGAAATACCGGGAAGCCCAGCTGATCCCCATCCCGTTTGCTGAGCTTACCACCCCCATCCGGTCTGAGAAGTAACGGTAGATGCGCAAAACGCGGCATCTCCCATCCAAACGCCTCGTACAAAAGCACATGAAGCGGCGTGGAGGGCAGCCACTCCTCCCCCCGAATCACATCCGTAACCTCCATCAGATGATCATCTACCACATTCGCCAGATGATAGGTGGGCATCCCATCACTTTTGAGAAGTACCTTATCATCCAGCTCCCGGGTGTGAAAACTTACCCAGCCCCGAATCTCATCATAAAAACGCACCTCTCGATCCCGCGGCATAAGAAACCGAATCACATAAGGCTCACTTTCCAGCCGCCGTGAAACTTCATCGGGCGGCAAGGTGAGGCTATTTTTCATGTAGGAGCGGGTAATGCTATTGTACTGAGGGGCTACCATACCTGCCGCTTCAAACCGCCGGCGCATCTCTTCAAGCTCTTCCTCTGTATCAAACGCATAATACGCGGCGCCGCGCCGCACCAGCTCATGCGCATACTGCGCATATATCGCTTTTCGCTCGCTCTGGCGATAGGGTGCATGAGGCCCCCCCACATGCGGCCCTTCATCAAAAGTAATTCCGCACCAGCTCAGCGCCTCAATGATATATTCCTCTGCCCCCGGCACATACCGGGACTGATCCGTATCCTCAATCCGGAGAATAAAACGCCCTCCAGACCGACGGGCCAGCAGATAGTTGTAAAGCGCTGTCCGAACCCCCCCGATATGCAGGGGACCCGTCGGGCTCGGCGCAAACCGCACCACCATAAGTTCAGCTTCCTTGCTCGCCCGCCGGCATCGACTCCTTAGGCACCGTTAGTTTCTCGCCCACTCCCACCAGATATAGCGTAACCCCCACCTCCTCAAATGCTCTTTTCGCTCCATCATGATCTATCTGGATGGGCGGGAAGGTATCATAATGAACGCCCATTACATGACTGACGTCTAAAAGTAAAGCCGCCTCTACGGCATCTTCTATATCCATGGTGAAGTGCCCGCCTATCGGGAGAATAGCTAAATCCAGCTGATACCGATCCGCAATGAGCTCCATTTCCAGCATAAGGGCCGTATCACCAGCATAATATATGGTACGGCTATTGTCGCTGATGATAAATCCTACCGGTACCCCACCATACGTCCCATCCGGGAAGCTGCTGCTATGAATGGCCGGCACCAGCTTGACCCAAAAGTGGGGGTTTTCCTTTCCTGGTACATACAGGGTACCGCCGACATTCATGCCTGTAGTGAGGCATCCCCGCTTACTGTAATAGTCATGGATTTCCCATACGCCGACGATAGGCGCTTTTGTGGCTTTGCTGATGGCTTCGGCATCGCCCGAGTGGTCAGCATGCGCGTGAGACAGCAGGATGTAGTCTGGTTTTTGATCGATGAGGGTCTGGGGGGAGAGTTGTTGCTTTTCAGCGAGGGGATTGCCCGTGATGAAAGGGTCAACCAGAAGCCTGTATTTTTTATTTTCGCCTGCTTCTATGAAGAAGCACGAGTGGCCATAGTAGGTGATTTCCATGCGGCAAAGATAAGGTGAAAGGAGGTTAGAAACCCTTTCTAGGGCCGAGCGGGATGGCGCGGTCTTTTTGGGGCACACTCTTTTATGGCGTCCGGGCAAAAGGGGTGTTCTCTCCTGTATGGACCTGTCTGAGAAAATCCTGACCGGTATCTGTCAGGATAAGCCACTGGCAGGCGTGCTAACCTGGGATTGATTCTGGTCGCAATAAAGCTCGCCTAAGGGGCGCCCTCTCTCGGATTAGTGCTCCCCACCGGTCAAAGGTTGAGGGGTTATGCGTATCTTTACCCGTCTCATGGCATCCGAAGCGCTCAACCTACTACTTTTAGGCACGAAGGTTCTGGGATTCTCCGTGGCACTGGTGGCTCTTTACTTCTGGATTAATGTGGTGGTTGTTCATAGCCGGCTCAAGAAAGTACTCTTGCGCTGGGAAAAGCCTGAATTTGGGATTACCTCGGTCTCACTGTTTGCCATCATGATCATGGTTCTCTCGGGAAGCCTGTTATGCTATGCCTTTTATGTTAGAGATGCGGGGCAGGTACCTGAAGCGGAAAAGTGGCTTTATGAGTTTATCGGCCTGAGCGGATTACTCTTTTTATTTGGGCTGATATACCTGGCTCTCAAGCTGCTTTATATTCAGCCTGTGAGTGAAGAAGGTATCTACAAGATCACCTTTCAGAAGAAGTTTTTTCTCTTTCAGGGAGAGCTTATCGCATGGTCAGATATTTATGATTATTATGTTCGACAGGGTGATTTTTTTTCAACTGTTACTTTTATTACACGACGGGGGAATTCATATCGTTTTGAGATTCCGACATACTTAGTCAATTCTCTGACCAAGATAGCGGATTATAGTATAGACAAGTATGCTTTTCTGATGCGTTATGGGAAAAAAGCCTCTAAGTCATCCCGTCACTCATAAGATTTGACCCATGCGGCGAGTCTGGTCCTGGGGGATTGCTACTGGTTTAGTAATCTTACTGGGTCTGGGAATCCTTGCAGAGGGCGGAAGTCCTCTATTCTCCTATCGCTTAGTGCAGGCTTATGCGGACTGGCAAATGGAGCGGCGCCTGAGAGGCGCCATGCAACTGCTTAATCAAGCCTCCGATTCTGACCCACTCGCACAAAAAGAATATCCGGTTTTCATTTATGATCAACGAGGTCATTTACGAGAATGGAATACAAACCGGTGGCCCCTGTTTACACCGACTCTGAGCAGTCTGAGTCGGGAAATCTATGCCGATGAGGAAAAGGCATACTACTTAGTCAAACAGCGGATGGATTCTTTGACTATTATAGTTGCTATTCCACTTTGGGTTGAGTATAGTGAAGTATACAAGACTGCTTATTTTTTGGGCAGTTCTATATTTTATTCCGCAGGGATACGAGTTTCTCCGAGTCCGCACAAGGCGGGATTGCCGCTTTTATATCGGGATTTATCGGGGCAGACGATATTTCGGCTATATGTGGGGCCCTGGGAGGCGTGGTTATATCCTTTTCGGGTAGCGCTACTGGTGGCTGGAGGGGTCTGGTTTATAGGTCTCATGCTATGGTTGCATGACCGCTGGCGAAAATTTTCCAGTCATTATGGCTACACATGGCGCATGGGCTTAGTGCTGGTGGGTGTATGGGGACTCCTGAAAATTCTGGGACTACCAGGACGCTACGCCGGCAGTGTTTACTTTCATGCCGAGAGTCTGGCCTGGGGCTGGCTGGTAACAAGTGCATGGGATTTTTTTGTCTTAGGAGGGCTGCTGGTATGGGTGCTTTACAGGATTTCCACCCGGGAATGCCAACGCCTCTGGATATTCACCTCAGGATACTGGATAATGTGGGGAGCCCTGGGACTTATATTCTGGGGACTTGCTATCCACAGTCAGCTATCCTTAGAGCCATCGGAATTTGAGCATTTTGGAGAGGTTCTGGCTATCGGAGGTTTACTTCTTGCCGCTACCGGAAGATTTTTAGGTTTATGGACAGTTAAGTATGCGAAAATAAACTGGGTGCGTGAGATTCTTTTTAGTATGGTGGGCGTGGGGGCGGCACTAATGGCGAATTTACCCTGGTGGTCAGCGGCAGGCATGGCTGCCCTTTATTTATTATTTGTCATACCCTTTGATAGACCATCATTTTTGAAAGAAGTATTGCAATGGTTTCTGATTGTAGTAGTAATCAATGGGTTTTTTTCGGCTGCTCAAACCTGGCGAGCGTATCATCAGGTTCCTGCTTATGCGAGGGTTGCGGCTTTCCCGCGTGATCTTTTATTAGAGAGTCGCTTGCAGCTCCGCATGGCCCGACTGAGTCAAGACTCTCTTTTGTGGCAAAAAAATTCTATCTTTGATAACTTATTTGACGCTAACTTTATCGCTCAGGCTATCAGGAAGTACTTCCTTGATATTAGTGAAAACTATACCATAGCTCTTTCTTTCTGGAGTGAGCAGAATACTCGTTTGGATAATCAATATGAGCTTTTGCCGGTATCCTGGCAGAATTTACCCTCAGGGGCTCTGACACCCACTATAAGTCCATATCTATTTTTTGTTTCCAAAGGGGATAGGCGTTTCTTTTACACGGGGAGGTATCCGATTAGTTATCAGGGCTATTCGTTTTTTCTACAAATAGACCTTTACCCTCGTGCGCTTCCACTGAGGCAGCTATTTTCGGGAGAAGCGGTTATGCCGAGTTACGCGCTGTATGATGGTCCCTATCGGGTGCGATTGCACGGTCAGGGCGGCTTTCCCTCGTACTGGCATCGTACCACTCAATCGCAGTGGTACTGGCAGACTTTTCCAGGGAAGTATCTACTTTACTTTCAGGCATCGACTCATCTGTTTGTTATTTTAGAATATTCAAAACGGAATGAACTTCATGTATTAGCATCATTTCCCATACTAATGCTCATTTTTGCAATATCAAACTTGATAGATATTCTAATCAGAAGACCAAAAGTTATCCAAAAACTTTGGGATCTCAGGCACAGGCTCTCCATACGCGTGCGATTGGTATTCCTGGCTACTGTTATTTTGCCTCTTTTAGGATTACTAATCGTAAGTTTTTTATTTTTCATCAGATTGACTGAGGCTAACCTTGAGGATAGCATAAGCAGAAAATTATCCGTTCTGCACAGTTACATCCAAGAGGAGCGCATCCTGAGCGAGAAGCTATTAGTGGGATTAAACAGTTATATCCCTCAGGAAGAATCATACATTCGGGACCTGATGGGTCGGTTAGCCCGACTTACCGAGAGTCAGGTAGCTATTTATACCGCCGATGGGTTTTTGTATAGCAGTACTTTGTCGCCGGCCCATGTGGGTATTTATGTGCTGTCGCTTCTGGACCCATTAGTGAAAAGCAGCTCGGATGAGCGCCTGATTATTCGGGATTATCAATATCCCCTGGGACATGTAACTTACGGTTACACACCCCTCCGAAGTTCTACCGGCCGGCTCATTGGATACATTCAGGTTACCTTCCCGGCCTCTCAGACTTCTCTCTATCGGGCCGTACGAGGGTTTCTCGCTTATGGGGTCAATGTTTATCTCCTGCTCATCCTGGTAAGCACGCTGGTGGGATTATTGCTAATGGAAAACATTTTGCGAGGGCTTTCCATACTGGAAGCCCAGGTGCGGGAGGCCCCTCCCGGAGTCATTCCGCCCCGCCTTAGCTGGAAACGCCCACAGGACGAAATCGGTACCTTCGTGCGGGCCTACAACGAGATGATAAATCGTCTGGAAATCAGTCAGCGCGAACTGGAAATGACCCTGCGCCAGATCAGCCAGCAGGAAATGGCCCGACAGGCCGCCCACGAAATCAAAAATGCCCTGACCCCCATCAAGCTCATTGCGCAACATCTGCAGCGCCTTTCCCACATAGACCCTGAAAAACTCCATCGACTCAGTCAGGAAATGCTGCAAAAAATAGAAACGCTTGCCCGCATCGCTAATCGCTTTCTGACCTTTGCCGGCCCCCAGGAGTCTCATGCCATCTCCCTCGTGCCACTCCACCTCAACCACTTCTTAGAGGAATATTTCGAGCCTTACTTGCAAAATACCTCCATCCAGATGCGGCTGGTGCAGCCCGAGACCCCCGTCTGGATCAAAGGCCACCCCGACCTGCTCAGTCAGGTGCTTAATAACCTCATCCAGAATGCCCTTCAAGCCTTAGAGGGACGAGAAGGCGGAGAAATCACCCTGAGCCTGCAAATACGACAGGACGAAGCCTGGATCGCCGTCCACGACAATGGCCCCGGCATCCCGCCCGAAGTACAGGCCCGTATGTTTGAGTTTTATTTTACCACCAAGCGAAGTGGGACCGGACTGGGATTGGCTATATCCAAACGGCTCGTAGAGCAGATGCAGGGGCGTATCTTTGCCGAGACGCAGCTTGGGCAGGGGACGGTCTTTTATGTGGTCTTTCCCGCGTATATGCCTTAATGTGATGGGACTGGGTATGGCCCAGGTAATCACTTATGACACCATTCTCTCACCGGGCACCCGCATCCTCCCCCTCCCACCTGAAAGCCGCCTCCTCACCATACTCTCCACTTCCCCACCTATTACGGTAAAGTACGATTCAGTGCGCCACGAGCTTGTATGGGAACCCCTTGAAGATTCTCTCAGGCTGGTGTATCGGCTTCTGCTCCTGCCTCCTGTAAGGCGTTCGCCTTATCAGCCGCAGCCCTTACAGGCCCTTATCCAGTGGGATAGTGCTCAGGCTGCCGGTTATGGAATTCCTGCGTATGGGCTGCCTGTCAGTTCGGACACCTTTTCGCCCCGCATCCGCCGCAGCGGAAGTCTCACCCGCGCCCTCACCGTCGGCACCGGTCAAAATGCTACCCTCAATAGTGCCTTTCGGCTCTCTCTGGATGGCCCTATCGCCCCGGACCTCTACCTCATAGCCGCCCTCACCGATGAAAACCTCCCTTTCCAGACCGCTACTCAGACCTTCTCCGATTTTGATAGGGTCTTCATCGGCCTGCGCTGGCGGCAAAGCCAGTTTTACCTGGGCGACTTAGAGCTCAAGGAATCCCAGACCCGCTTTGCCAACTTTTACCGTAATGTCCTGGGCATAGAGGTCCGGCTTGATACTACCGCTTACCGGGGGCGGATCGCCCTTGCCGAAGCCAAAGGCCGCTTTCACACCAATAGCTTCATGGGGCAGGAGGGCCGACAGGGCCCCTACCTCCTCACCGGAAAAAATAACGAACGCTTCATCATTATTCTCGCCGGATCTGAAAAAGTCTATATCAATGGCCAGCTCGTGCAGCGCGGCGCCGATAGAGACTATGTGATTGATTACACGACCGGCGAAATCACTTTTACACCCCGCATACCCATTACCGCTGCCACCAGAATCGTGGTAGATTTTGAATATGCAGACCGAAGTTATGGACGGACCTTCGTGTGGACGCGGCATGAACTGAACCGCTCCCGCTGGAACCTCACCCTGAGCTACTTCCGACAGGCCGATAATCCCCGTCGACCCTTAGACTTCACCCTCACCTCCGAAGACGAGGCCCGCCTCGCCCAGCTACCCAGAGGCACCTCCGTGGGCCTTGTCAATGGCGTGGATACCCTGCCCTACGAGCCGGGAGCTATCCGCTACGAGGCCCGGGACACCTTCCTCAACGGAACCCCCTATACTTACTTTCAGGTCAGTCAGGATCCCGTTCTCGCCCGTTATCAGGTGAGTTTTGCTTATGTAGGGCCGGGAAAAGGGGATTACACCCGGGCCCCCGCCACCCTCAACGGCAATGTTTTTATCTGGGTGGGGCCTCAGCAGGGCGACTTTATTGTAGGGCGAGCGGTAGCCCTTCCCACTGCTACAGATATACTCTCTATGCGACATAGCTGGGAGATCCTGCCGCGCTTGCGCTGGCAAAGCGAACTCAATGGCAGCCGTTACCAGGAAAATCGCTTTGCCTCCTTTTCCGAAACAGGATTGGCTACCCATCAGAAGCTGATATGGACTTTGCGGCCGGACTCCGCCCCTCTCCAGATAAGCCCCGAAATCGCTTTCCAGCTCGTTACCGCCACCTACCAGAATGTGGATCGCGTCTATGAACGGGAGTACGGCCGTCTGTGGAACTACAACGACCGGGAGCGTGCCACAGAACGCCTGTGGGAGGGGAGGATACCCTTCACCTGGCGAAATCGCTATCGCCTCACGCCAGCGGCCGGTCAGCGGCGATGGGGCGATACTCTTTCCACCCGGCGCTATACGCTGCTCTGGGAAGGTCTGGATACCCTGCGGGGCATCGGCGGCACCTACCTCGTAGAATACCTGAGTAGCGTTTATCCCACCTTCTCAGATAAGTGGATTCGGCATACGGGACGCATCTTCTGGAGTCGTCCCAAAGTACGCCTGGGCACCGAAGTCTGGACCGAAAATCGCCAGCGCCCCACCCCCGATACGTTCACTTTCCGTTTTTACGATTACACCCCCTTCTGGGAATGGCAGCCCTCTAAAAGCCTCTCGCTCCGGGTGGCCTATAACTTCCGCAGGGAGTGGCAGGCGCTACCCATAGAAACAGACCGAACCCTCCGCCCCCGCTTTTATGCCCGTATGCCGCGCCTGGGTCTCGCCTACCAAAGCGAAACCTTCACTTTTTCTACCCAGAATAGCTATCGTATTTTCGTGCCGCTGGATACCGTATTTCGCCTTACACCAACCCGTACGCTCCTGAGCCAGAATACCTTTCGGCTCCGGCTAAAAGCCTGCGAGACCGAGCTTTTCTACCAAATATCGGCCGAGCAGACGCCCCAGCGCCAGCTGATTTACATTGCGACCAATCCCGGTCAGGGTACGCATGAATGGCGCGACTTTAATGGGGATGGCCTTCAACAGCTGCAGGAGTTTGTACCCGCCGCCAATCCGCTTTTAGCGAACTACCTGCCTTTTGTGCGGGCAACGGGGCGGTTTTTCCCGACCATTGCGCTAAGTACGACTTATACCCTGCGCTGGACCCCTCAGAAACGGCTTTCCTGGCTCAGCACCCTGACCAATCTCCGGCTTGAGCAGCGTCAGACCGCCCCGGATAACCGCTGGATCCGATACCTTCCCACCCGGCCCCGCGCTGATACCGCCCTGCCGCAATGGAATTTAGCGCTTCGCCAGGACTTTTTTCTCTTTCGGCAAAGCCCCCGCGGCGACCAGAACTTCGCCTTCCAGTACAACCTCTCCCAGCAGGTCCCTCTTTCCGGGCTCACCCAGAATCGTCAGCGCCAGCTATCCAGCCGCTCCCGCTACAGCCTCTCCCGATCCTGGGGAAGCGAACTGCTGATAGCGCTCCTGGATCGCCTCTCCACCGCCGCCGCACAGCCCGAACTAAACTACCTGTACACCGGCTGGGAAGTCCAGCCAACCCTCACCTTTCAACCTACCGGTCGCTCGCGCACCTCCCTCAGCCTCATCTATAAACATCGCCGCCTTCGTCAGCCCACCCCCGGCCAAACGCACTCGTACAGACTCGCCTTTGAGCAGCGGTATAGCTGGAAAGCCGCCGCTTTCGTAAGCCTTCGCATAGAACCCGCCCTGTATCAGGTGCCTCCCCAGCTTTCGCCCGTATTGCGCTTTGAAGTCCTGGATGGCCTGCAGGAAGGAAGAAACCTGCTCATCGGCCTCACGATCAATTTCCCCCTGAGCCGCTACATAGAACTGAACGCCATTTACGATGGGCGATTCAGTGCCCGAACTCCCGTACATTCGGCTCGTCTCCAGGTGCGAGCAAACTTTTGAAATATGAGTTATCAGCGGGTATTAGAGCGCCTTGAAGCAGCGGCTTCGCGGGCCGGTCGCTCCTCAAACGAAATCACCCTCGTCGTCGTAACCAAAAACCAGCCCGTAGAAGCTATTCAGGCTGTATATGACCAGGGAGCCCGCCACTTCGCAGAAAACCGTGTCCAGGAACTCCTCGCCAAAAAACCTCTACTACCCCCGGATATTCAGTGGCACCTCATTGGCCACCTTCAAACCAACAAAGTGAAAACCGTCCTGCCCCATATTGTACTTCTACATTCATTAGACCGGGAAAGTCTTTTAGGGGAGATCAAGAAGCGGGCCTCTGCGCCTCTCCCCTGCCTGATCGAAGTAAAGATCGCTCAGGAGCCTTCCAAGCATGGGATTCTACCGGAGGCTATCTGGAATTTTGTTGAAAAAGTTCTTGCAGAACCTGCCATTCACCTGCGAGGATTTATGGGAATGGCAACTTTTACTTCAGATAAGGCCCAGATCCGGCAGGAATTTCGTAGCCTTTATGGTCTTTTTGAAGAGCTACGGAGATTTTATCCCGGCGCAGATATACTTAGCATGGGTATGTCTCAGGATTTTGAGATAGCCGTGGAAGAGGGGGCTACAATGGTAAGAGTGGGGACGGCGGTATTTGAGCCCTGAGGTGCCCACGCGTGTGCGGTATAAGGTGTTTGAGCGGTGCTCGGGTCGCCGCGCCTGAGGGGCCACAAGTATACGCTAACCGCTCTTGAAGATTTATTCTGAGGCGTGCGTTCTCGATTTGCTGGGGGACTGGTTCTGGGTCTGGTGGCGGGGGACCTCTGAATACTTCATACGAGGCTGGTCGCGCTGGTCCACTCCCCTTCGGGAAGCAGGTGTTTAGCAGTGCCTGCAGCGCCGCCCTGAACCCCATACATAAAATAACCCTCCATCCACGCCAGACAGAAAAAGCAAGCGGTATGCTCGGCTATCACACGAAAGATGCTCCTGCGTTTGGTCTTATGTGGCTCCAAATGATATTACTTTGTAGCATGCAGAAGGCTTATCTCGTTGCCGCCAGGCGTACGCCGATTGGCAGCTTTCATGGGAAGCTGGCCGAAGTAAAGGCAACCGACCTGGGGGCCATCGCCCTGAAGGCTGCCATAGAGGAGGCCCAAATTCCCCCCACCGCCATTGAAGAGGTGTACTTTGGAAATGTCCTTTCGGCGAATCTGGGGCAGGCCCCTGCGACCCAGGTGGCGCTCAGGGCAGGGCTTCCGCCGACCGTCCCCGCCACCACTATTAATAAAGTCTGCGCTTCGGGCTTGAAGGCGGTGATGCTGGCCGCTCAGAGCATCGCGCTGGGTGAGGCGGACCTGATTGCGGCCGGAGGCATGGAAAGCATGAGCCAGGCCCCATTTTACCTTCCAAACCACCGAACGGGGCATCGATTCGGGCATGTGTCTATGCTGGATGCGATATTACGGGATGGTCTGGAAGACGCCTTCTGCGGGCTAACGATGGGCACAATCACAGAAACCTGTGCCGCCACCTACCACCTTAGCCGAGAAATGCAGGATGAATATGCCATCGCCTCCTACCAGCGGGCTCAAAGGGCTCAAAAGGAAGGGTACTTTGCCCGGGAGATTGTACCGGTTCAGACCAGTGCGGGAGCTGTCGGCGAAGATGAGGAGCCGGGGCGGGCCCGATTTGATAAGATTCCCTCGCTACGCCCGGCTTTCAAGCCCGATGGTACGATTACTGCGGCCAATGCCTCCAAGATTAATGATGGAGCGGCCGCCGTGATCGTCGCCAGCGAAAAAGCCCTTAAGACCCATACCCTCAAGCCCCTGGCCCGGATCGTGAGTTGGGCGGATGCCGCCCGAGAGCCCGAATGGTTTACGATTGCCCCCACCGACGCCATCCAGAAAGCCCTTCAAAAAGCTAACCTCTCCATAGACCGGATAGACGCCTTCGAGATCAACGAGGCTTTTGCCGCTGTAGCCCTGGCCAATCAGAAGCTTTTGAATATTCCTCAGGAGAAACTCAATGTATTTGGTGGTGCGGTGGCTCTGGGCCATCCTCTGGGGGCCAGCGGCGCTCGTATCCTGGTGACGCTGCTGAATGTGCTTTCCCACATCGGCGGAAGGTACGGGGCCATCGGAATATGCAATGGAGGGGGTGGGGCTTCTGCCCTCATCATAGAGCGCCTCTCCTGAGAGGGATTTGTGTTTAGATAGGTAATGGCAAAACCACCGGGCCTGCGCGCCTTTGTACAGAAGCTGGAGCAGCATGGAGAGCTCATACGCATCCAAACGCCCGTCAGCCCCATCTTAGAGATAACGGAAATCACCGATCGGATCACCAAAGCGGGCGGACCTGCCCTTCTCTTTGAAAATACGGGTACGCCTTTTCCCCTGCTTATCAATGCCTACGGTTCGGAGCGGCGGATGGCCTTAGCCCTGGGACTTTCCCCGGATAAAAAGCCTGAAGCCGGTGAGGCCTCTTTGCTGGATGCGATTAGTGCGCGGATGGAGGCCCTGTTTGCAAAAATTCTCAGTCCGAAGGCGTCTCTTTTCGAGAAGCTGCAGATGCTTCCTGCCCTGGCCCGTGTGGCGGGTTACCTTCCCAGGCGGCACCGTGGGAAAGCCCCCTGCCAGGAAGTCGTACACACGGGAGAGGCGATCAATCTTTACCATCTCCCTATCCTGAAGTGCTGGCCGGCCGATGGCGGACGATATATCACCCTACCGGTGATTCACACCTATCATCCGCAGACGCGTCAGCGGAATGTAGGCATGTACCGGGTACAGGTGTTAGATGAACGGACTACAGCCATTCACTGGCAGCTGCATAAAGTTTCCCGGCGGCATTATGACGCCTGGAAGGAGACAGCCCAGAAAATGCCTGTGGCGATTGTACTGGGGGGCGACCCCGTGTATGCGTATGCGGCGACAGCTCCCCTGCCCGAAGGAATAGATGAGTACATTCTGGCGGGGTTTTTACGCGAGCGACCCGTAGAACTGGTATCCTGCATTACACAGCCCATTGAGGTACCCGCTGATGCCGATATCGTGATCGAAGGTTACGTAGATCCCCATGAACCGCTGGTGCTGGAAGGGCCTTTTGGTGATCACACGGGGTATTATTCCCTGCCAGATTATTATCCGGCTTTTCATGTGACGGCGATTACCTGCCGAAAGGATGCGATATATCCGGCGACGATTGTAGGGATTCCACCGCAGGAGGATGCCTGGATTGGAAAAGCAACGGAGCGGATTTTTCTAACGCCGATTCGTCTCACCATGATGCCGGAGATTCACGACATGGACCTGCCCGTTCATGGGGTCTTTCACAATATGGCGCTCGTGAGTATTGAGAAGACCTACCCCGGTCAGGGCCTCAAAGTGGCTCACGCCCTCTGGGGTGCCGGTCAGCTGATGCTAACGAAAATCGTAGTGGTGGTAGATAAGTCGGTTTCCGTGCATGATTACTGGGCTGTGGCGCGGGCGGCGTGCGAGCATGCGGACCTTCGCACGGACTTAGTGTATTCCCAGGGGCCTCTGGATGTGCTGGACCATGCCTGTTCTCAGATGGCTTTTGGGGGTAAGCTCGCCATTGATGCCACGCCCAAAAACCCCGAAGAGCGCCTGTACCCGCCCGTTTCCTATCCCGAAACGGACCTTGATCAGCTCTCTGGAAAAGCCCTGCGCGCACACTTCCCCGAAATCCTTCATACTAACCTGCGACTTTTAGCGGCCGGAATCCCGATATGGATAGGCAGCTTTGAAAAAAGTCAAAAGCGTCATGGGTACCGCCTGGGAGAAAAGCTGGCGCGTCATACCGCTTTTCGGGGAGTTAAGGTCATTTTGCTCCTCGATGGCGAAATGCCGATTGACGATCTGGGGGATGTATTCTGGCGATTTACGAATAATGTGGATATGCGACGGGATACGGCCATCGTTGAGGACGAAGCCGGCCTACCCCACCTGATTATAGATGCCTCTACCAAGAGTCTGGCATTGGATGATTTCCGACGACCCTGGCCCAATGTAACCGTGATGGAGGAAGGGACGATTCAACTGGTGGATGAGAAGTGGGCTTTGTATGGATTAGGGGATTTTGTGCCCTCGCCTTCGCGCAAGTACTGGCTCCTGATGCGAGGCGAAGACGCCGTGGCTTCTGTATCGTAGCTTTGTAGCGTGCGGCCGGTCTTCAATTCGGCCCAGATGCGCCGGGCCGATGAAATCATGCAGGTGGAGTACGGCTACCTCGGCATCCTCCTCATGGAAAATGCCGGTCGCCGCACCGCGGAGCGCATCCTCCACCACTATCCCCACCAGAAGTACTTTATTGTTATTGCTGGCGCAGGTAATAATGGAGGAGATGGACTGGTAACGGCCCGTTACCTGTATCGCCAGAAAAAAGAGCTATTTTTACTGATTACCCGAAGCCCTGAAAATCTATCTGCACTTTCTCGCATACAGTACGACATGATACAGCGCCTCGGTGTTCCTGTACATATTCTTTCGCCGGATAGTTTACGATTGCTCTCTACTTTTGTAGAGCGAGCTCCGGAGAAGCCCCTGGTGATAGATGCCCTGGTAGGACTGGGGTTAGAAAGGGCTCTCAGAGAAAAGGAAGCGACCCTTATAGAGTTACTAAGGGAGCTAAGGCTTCCGGCGGTGGCGGTGGATGTACCCTCTGGCCTGAGTGGGGATACGGGACAGGTTTTTTCGGAGCCGCTCTCGTGCAGCTATACTTTTACTTTTCAGGTGCCCAAGATCTGTCATGTCGTTACGCCGGCGGCCCGGTATTGTGGCAAGGTAGAGGTTCTGGATATCGGGATTTATCCGGAGGTTCTGGATCGGATAGGGGCGACGAGTTTTCTGATTGGACGGGAGGAGGTTCACAGACTTTTGCCGAAGCGGACGCCTGAGTCCCATAAGGGCACTTTTGGGCATCTGTGGGTAATAGGCGGGTCGGAGGGAAAAGCGGGGGCTCCGGCATTAGCGACCATAGCCGCTTTGCGAAGTGGAGCAGGTCTGGCCACTGCCCTTATCCCTGGCAGCTGTGCCCCGGCCTTCCACCGGAAAGTCCTCAGTGGCATGAGCCTTCCTTATGGAGACATACATACTAAATACCTCAATGAAGTTACAGGATTGTGGACTGCCCAGCACATAGAGGGCAAAAAAGCCCTGGTAATCGGCCCCGGCATGGGAGCCAATGCAGATACTTATGGTTTTCTTAGAGCTTTGCTGCCGGGGGTACGGCACCTTCCGGCGGTGCTGGATGCGGATGCTCTCAATCTCATAGCGGCTTATAAGGATCTGGCGGAGGCGCTTCCCCAGACAGCTATTCTCACGCCGCATCCTGGCGAAGCAGCCCGCCTCTTAGGGACTACGACGGAGCGGATTCAGGCCTATCGTTTAGAGTCAGCGCTTCACTTAGCGCAGAAATACCAGGCAGTGGTGATCTTGAAGGGAGCCCACCCGATTATTGCTGCTCCCAGGGGAGAGACATATTTCCTGCCGGTAGCAGAGCCTGCCTTAGCCACTGCCGGGACCGGCGATGTACTGGCTGGAATGATCGGGGGCTTTCTGGCTCAGGGGCTGGCCCCTGTACCAGCATGCATTGTGAGCCTTTACCTCTATTATCGCGCCGCCCGACTCGCTAAACGAGAACTATCAGCTCCCGCCCTCACTGCCGCCACCCTCCTTAGATTTATTGGCCCCGCTTACAAAAGCCTATCAAAAGCATAAGTAATTACGCTAATGCCCACTCTACATACAGGAAGTTTATAAGTGAGAGTGGTATGGCAGTCATAGACGCTCGTGCGTCACCACCTCGGTGTATCTTTCAGAGGCCTTTGGAACCCTGTGAGGATTCCGATTCAGACTTTCCCGACACGGAGAAAGAGGAGATTTTGTTGTAACGTATCATGGTAACTTTTCTGGCGCTGCTGGGATTAATCACGGACTCCACTCGGGTGGTACAGGTGCAAAAGCGCCTGCTGTACCTGCTGGGCGGATGGGCCGGAGGTAGTGTGATGGTGGGGAGTTATCAGGTTCTGCGAGCGGGTACGCTGGGGCGGTACATGGGTATTCAACACTTAGCATGGGGTGCCATAGACGGGGCCATTACAGGCTATGGTCTATATAACTTCCACAAGTCTCTGCAGGCAAGGCCGTCTGAAGACTGGCGCGCCGAAAGACAGCGCCTGCGCCGAATCCTTCTTATTAACACCCTCCTTGATGTAGGATATTTAGCGGCAGGTATGTACCTGACCACCCGGAGAGATGTGCGCTGGCGAGGCACAGGCTGGGGCATTGTCATTCAGGGTGGGTTTTTACTTCTGCTGGATAGCCTGCATGCCCTTAGCCTGTAGCCAGGTCATAGAGAACCGCCACAGATGGTCGACCGGCCGAAAGGCCCAGAACTCACCCGCTCTCATAAGCAGGAAACAGGAACCTGCCTCAGTTTTCCATGATACCAAAAGACGGTTCAGGATTCGCCTATTAGGCTACGCAAGATGGAGAACCCCTTCCCAAACCCTACCCATTTTAGAGCAAGAAGTGGGAGTAATGTCAGCGAACACTAAAGCGCGTTTTGGGATTATGTCGGTTTATTTTGTATTTTTCTGCCTGAGACTGATAGGGGAAGAGCCCTAGCCCGACTACTTTGTGGCCTGCCTTAAGAATCCCCACATCACTTAAGGGTAGCTGAAGTGGCTTCCATCAGGGAATGCTGTACACCTATGCCTCTGGCATGTGGTAGACAATTCTCATGCGGAATGCAGGCTCGTTCTGGAGGTGGGCTTCTTCTGTGAAGAGTCTCCCACCCTTCAGAAAGACGACCTTTGAGTACTGGACTGCCTTTCGTCCAGTGGAATAGAGGGGTGATTATTACGGACCTGCTGGCTTTGGATATCATCTGGGGGCCCTCTCATAGGCCCTGGCATGGCTATCTGCACCTTAATTGGGAGCCTACCGCCTTTTGCCTGCGGGAGGATTGCGCTTTACCTTTTCGGGCGTCAGACAAGGTGGATCGCCGCTCTTTCGGGGAGGTTGTGTTTCAGCCCGCTAAGCGAGCGGATCGCCCCATCCAGATCCCGTGTTTTTCCTATATCCTGCCCGATCTTCCTATCAATATCCCTCTTTCTTGGATTTATCCTCAGAGGGCGATAAGGCTTTTTACCTACCTTTGCCGCAACATGAATCAGGTAAGTATATCGCAGCTATGGGGCAAAGCCTGGGACCTCTTAAAGTCAAATGGCATTGTAATGGTGGGCCTGTATATTCTTACCATACTGCTTAACTTGCTGGTAGCCTCCCTATCATTCATCAAACTACCACTGGTTCAGCTCATAGCTCAGCTCATGAACGGCTCGCTTACTTCTCTCATTCTGACGCCCGCTCTCATTCGAGCGGGCTATCTGGCGGCCCGACAAGGGCAGGTGTCTTTTACAGAACCTTTTACCGATATTCTGATGCTTCTAAGAGTTTTTGTTTACTTTCTCCTCCTGAACCTCATACCTGTGATGCTGATCGTTATGGGAGTAGTTATGTCCTTTCTATCCATATACGAGCTTATTGAGGATATGGAGAGTTACTCCGGGACTTATAGTACGGGTAGCGATTTCCTTAAGCTCCTCTCGCTGATCTTCAGACGCCCCGAGTCTATTCTCATTGTGTTTGGCATAATTAGCTCGTATATTTTCTCATTTTTTGGCTGGGCGGGGCCTTATGCTATTCTTTCCGGGCGAGCGGGCATCGTAGAGGCAATCTCCTATAGCTTTTCGCTCACGGCTCGGAACTTCGGACGCGTTTTGCTGGCCTTTTTATCGTATATCGGCCTCTGGATACTGGGGCTAATCCCCTGCTGTCTGGGACTTCTGGTGGTGGTACCCATGTATTACCTGTTTATGCCGCTTCTGTATATGGCCCTTGAAGGTGGGCGTCCCTCCTATGCTTGACGATTTCTCGGGAGGATGAGATACTAACCTAACTTTCGTATTGAGCGCGTGAGGGGACTGATTTGCAGAGATTTCCTTACCTTTGCATCCGGTATGAAGTACGCAAGTCTCATGCGTAATGCGGGCCTCATTGGAGCCCTCATGGCAGCCCTCTTCGTGGGCTGTAAAAAAGAGAAAGAGCAAAATGGTCCAAGCCTGACTGTAGCTGGGGATCCCGGCGTCATCACCGGAGATCTGACCCTTCCATTTGGTAGCCATGACCTCCGCTTCAAGCTCATCGCTCAGAAAGGATCAGGTAAAGACGATGCTGATCTGAAGGATTATAGCTTCACGGTCAATCTCGGTGGTACGAATGTCCCAATTTATTCTAACCGTCCTGCCCCGAATGGCACATCCTTCACCATAGACACCACAGTTAGCGCAGTTGTGTCTTCGTCCGAAACACGCACTTACACCTTCACCGTCACCGACAAAAATGGCAAATCCGCTAGCAAGAGCTTCAAGATTACCTTCCAGGATACGAGTTCCGGAGGGCCGGTACTGATTGTGGATAGCCTCTACAATAGTAGCTACACGAATCAAGCTGATAATAAGGGAACCCACCTCCGGTATCGAGTCGCTACGGGGGCGTTCTCCCTGCAAGATCGAAATGCGGCGAATAATAACCCGGGGGAGATCCTTTTTGTCTACTGGTACAGCACCAGTCTATCCGAGCACAGTGTCATATCGCCTGCTATCTTAGGGAGTACCGATTATAACAATACTCCCGTAGAGTGGGATAATCCCTCCACTCAGACAACTAATTTTCGTGAGACTAATGTCAATTTTGCTACGGCGGGTTACAACGATATTATAAACGCCTACAATAATGGCACCCCTATCAATAATGAATTCACTAATAACGCCGATCAGCGGGCCAAATGTACCAATGGACGCGTATTGGCCTTCAAGCAAGGCAATATTTACGGCCTTAT
>Ga0197142_1000706_pt1 | contig 30950 bp, 33 predicted proteins | sample GBS60_MetaG_FD_148614 | JGI IMG/M metagenome (GOLD analysis project Ga0197142, IMG submission 148614) | Sediment microbial communities from Great Boiling Springs, Gerlach, Nevada, United States - GBS 60_MetaG | ecosystem: Environmental > Aquatic > Thermal springs > Hot (42-90C) > Sediment...
GACAGCCCACGACTGCCCTATCTGGTGGAGAAGCCCAGAGAATAAAATTGGCGACCGAATTAGGAAGAAGGGAAACAGGCAAAACGCTTTATATTTTGGATGAACCAACGACTGGTTTACATTTTGATGATATCAAGAAACTTTTAGCAGTTTTAAAAAGATTGGTTTTTCGGGGTAATAGCGTGATTGTGGTAGAACATAATTTAGATTTTATTTTTTCTGCAGATTACATTATTGATTTAGGACCAGAAGGGGGAGAGAAGGGAGGGAAGATAGTAGCCGAGGGATCACCGATTGAAATAATGAAAACCCCCCGCTCTTATACAGGTCAATATTTAAAAAAGTATATCAATGCCTGTTAGAAATTATTATCCCTCTCTGGCGACTGCAATTCCCCAAACCTTTTTAAAACCCGCTTCTTTGAGTACTTTTGCGCATTCTTCCATTGTGGCGCCTGTGGTATAGACATCATCGATTAAGAAAATTGTTTTCTTTTTGCCTAAATAAAAAAAGGGACTTTCAGAATTTATTGCAAAAGCACCTTTGAGATTTTTTTCTCTTTCCTCTTTATTAAGCCGAACCTGGGATTCTGTTTTTCTTTTTTTGATAAGGAGGTCAACAGCCAGAGGTACTCCCAGTTTGCGAGCAAGACTCTTGGCTATTTCTTCTGCTTGGTTATATCCTCTTATTTTTAATTTTCTTATCTCGAGAGGAATAGGTACAAAAATTCCTTCTTCTTTAAAATATGTGATATTAAAATTTGAAATCAAAAAGTAGTTCATGAGAATATCGGCAAGGGTTTCTGCTAACTCTTTTAGATGGGGAGGATATTTTAAAAAATGGATGACTTTTTTTACCAAGATGTCATCTTTGTAAGAGAGAGCAAAATAGAGTCCGTTGAGGTTTTTATTTTGGCATCTTGCGCATTTGCCTTTTTGAAAAGAAGGGGGAATTCTAATAGGATTTTGTTGGCAAAGACAGTATTGATACTCACAAATTGAGAGAAGCGATTGGCAATCTTCGCAGAGATAATTTCCTTCTCTTTTGCAGTGAATACAGAATTTTGGAAAAAAGAGATCTAATAAAAATGTTTTAAGGTCGTTTATATTCACAGGCAAAGATGATTTTTTTTAGATTTAGTATTATAATAAAAAAAATTCAAAAGAAGATAAAGAGACAATGGAAGATATTTTACAATTTTTAGCTAATTTCAAGAAGAAAATTTTCTCTAGTGAGAATATTTTTAAGCTGTTTTTTCCAAAACGAATGGTAGGGGTTGATTTTGGCACAGATTCAATTAAAGTAGTTGAACTTTCAAGATGGGGGTATGGAAAGACGCTTGAAAACTATGGAGAGATAAAATCAAGCGCTCTTTTTAAGGAACCCTTTCGGAGTAACGGTCAGGGGAGTTATTTTCTTTCAACTTACTTTATTTCACGTGCCGTAAGAGCAATACTAGAGGAAGCAAAAATAAAAACAAAGGCGGCTGTTTTTTCTCTTCCTGACTTTTCCACTTTTTGCACTGTTTTAGAATTGCCTCCTATGTTAGCGAAAGAGATTCCGGAGGCCGTTCACTACAACGCTTCTCAATTTATTCCTCTTTCCTTAGGCGAGACAACAATCGATTGGAAATTGATAGAAGGAGTACCGGGAGATAATAAGAGTCGTCTAAAAGTATTTTTGGTGGCGATCCCCAATCAGCTTATTCAGGATTATAAAACCATCGCCGAAATGGCAGGTTTGGAATTATATGCGGTTGAGGCCGAGGTTCTTTCTTTAGAGAGGGTTTTGATTAAAGAGAGGAAAAAGATAGTTTGTATTGTCGATATTGGACTCCAGAGCACTACTATTAGCATTAGCCGAGACAAGAAGATGCAGAGAAGTTATAGTGTAGAATTTTCTGCCAGTGAACTAACAAGAGCTCTTCATATTGGAGAGAGCATCCCAGAAACACAAGCAGAGGAGATAAAACAAAAACATGGTTTAGAGGTTCCTTCTAAAGACATTTCTAAAACATTTTATTTATTGGTGGATCCTTTAATTGTGGAAATAAAAAATATTTTGTATGAATTTTCTCAACAAGAGGGGAAAGGAGTTGATGTAATTTATTTGACAGGCGGAAATTCTACTATTCCTGGTTTGAAGGATTATATTTCTGATTCGTTAAAGATAAATGTAGAAATTCCCAATTGTTTTAATGGTTTGCTTTATCCCCCTATTTTAGAAGAAACGCTTCAAGAACTATCTCCTCGCTTTGCAGTAGCAGTGGGAGCAGCGCTGGGGGGACTGGAGACATAATTTTTTATTTTAGGTGTATAATAAAGATAGGTGTATAATAAAGAAGGGAAATAATTTTAAAGATAAGAAATTAGTGTTATAATTTTAATTAAGAAGAAGGTATGATTGACTATCCAGATTTTTTTAAGAATTTCTTTAGGTTACGAGAGAGAAAAGAATGGTGGCAAGAGATTGTTTTTTACTTTATTCTCTCTGCTTTACTCTCAGTGATTTTTTGTTATTTAATTTTCCTTACCAAAAATTATTTCTTACAAAAGAGAATTCAAGAGACAGTCAAGGCCCTAGAAACAGTTGGAACTCCCCAACAGCAGGAATATGAACAGGTGGTGTTGACTTATCAGAAGAGATTTAATGAGTTTAATAAGTTAATTTCTAACCATCGGTTTAGTTATCGAGTATTTCTTTTAACCGAAAAACTCACTTGGCCGAATGCTTGGTTTTATAATTTTGTTTTTGACAGAAAGAATAGAAAAATTCAACTGACAGGCGAGACAACGGATTTGGATGCTACTGCCAGACAGGTCTTTTACTTTGAAAGAGATAAAGAGATAGAGTCAGTGGGCAATCTTACTGCGCGTTTAGATCAGAATAATAAATTTCAAATAACGTTTAATTTTATTTTTAAACCTACTCTTTTGGAATATCAACCCGACCTACTCCCTCAAGAACCTCTAGAAGAAGCAGTTGTTGAACCGTTAGTAGAGCCTGTTCAGGAAAAAAACCTTATTTTAGTATTTAATTTGCTTTTACACCCTGAAGTAGTAGGTAAGATTGATCAAGAAAATGGCACTATTACTCTTGATGTTCCTTACGGAACCAACCTAAAGAATATTCAACCCCTTATTATCACCTCAAGAGGCGCTCAGGTTCTTCCTTTGTCTGGCGTGGCTCAAGATTTCTCTCGACCCCTTACCTATACGGTCACAGGAGAGGATGGAAGCGTTCGAGTTTATACAGTTATTGCAAGGGTTTTACCCCCTCCCTTGGAGTTAGAAAAGCAGGTTGAAAAGAAAAAATACAACCAAACCCTTGTTTTCTTAATGATAATAATTATGATAGCCATCATTGCAGGCGCGGGTTACTTTGTTTTTAAAAAAAGAAGGGAAATAAAGGATAAAATTTTGTCAATAATTACTAAAAACAAACAGAAAGAAAAAACATGAGAACACCCCACCCTAGCGTTACATTCATCTTGTTGTTAATTATTGTCGGAGGGATATTTTTCTTTCTTGTTCCAGAATACAAAAAGTTTCAAAGTTTGAGATTGGAGTTGGGAGAAAAGATTGCTGAATATAATGCAAAATTCGATTATTATGCTGAAATTACAAAAGTCTATTTTAACTTAAGAAACCAGGCAGAAGCTGTAAAGATAATTGATAGCGCCCTACCTTCTTCTCCTGATTTAAGTTCTTTGGTTTATTTTTTCCAAAAAACTGCCCTGGAGAATGGTATGATATTGAAAGATGTGGTTTTGGCTAAACTTGCAAAATCAGATGCAGTCAATTTAAAAGAAATTTCTTTTTCTTTAAATTTAATCGGAGAGTATGATTCTTTTAAAAAGTTTATATTAGCACTTGAAAGGTCTTCACGAATTTTTGAGATTACCAATATTTCTTTTGGTTCGCCAGCCACAGTCTCCTCTCCCTTATTAGAGTCAAAATCAGAAGAATCTAAAAAAGTAGAAAAAACGCAAAAAACAGAAGAGAGAAAAAAAGAGGAAACAAAGGAATTATTCCAGGCCACAAGAATTTATAATTTTAATATCCAAGTGGTCACTTATTCTTATTAAATAATTTAATTTATTAAAAAATAATGGCAATAGTATTTATTTCACCTCGCCAAAGACAAAAAATTTTTTTTCAGGGAATTACAATTTTTTTCATTTTAATCGTTGGAATGATTGCTCTAATAGTTTTTCTTTCTAAACCTCGAGAAGTTCCTCAACCATTGGTTTTTACCAAACCAAAAGTAAAGATCGAGATGGATATCATTGGATCTGAAGAATTTAAATATCTCAAAGCATTTGTTGGCATTCAGCCGCAGTTTCATTATGTCGGCTACGACGAGAAAGGAAAAAAACTCCAAGGTCTGCTAAATGCTGAATCTGAAGAGGAGGCAAGAGAAAAACTAAAAATGATGGGTATTTCCAGTATTGAGGAATTAAAGGAAATACTTCCTGGCCGCGAGAATCCCTTTTCTCCTTATTTCAAAAATTTTCTTCCTCCAGAAACAGAAGAAAAAGTATTAAAACAAGAGGAGAAAAAATGACACTGAAGTTATTACAAGAACTATTAGCTGGCGGATTTATTTCAGAAAAAGAATTCGAAGAACTCAAAAAAGGATTGGGTAAATCTTTAAAAAGAGAAGAAGAGTTTTTGTTAGAAAGACAAAAGATAGACGAACAGGTTTTGTTTGAGTTAAAGAGCAGGGTGATGGGAATTCCTTTAAAAAAAGTAAAAACAGAAGAAATTCCTTCTGAAGTTTTAGAACTTTTACCAGAAGAAGCTTCGATTAATTATCGAATGGCAGCCATTAATAAATATGATAATGTGGTGGAAGTGGGAATGGTTTATCCTGAAGATATTGAGGCGCAAAATGCTTTAAGGTTTTGGGGTCGTCAACAAAATCTTTCTTATAAGATCTATCTTATTACCCTGACCAATTTAGAAGAGATTTTGAGACAAAGAAAAAGTATCGCTTTAGAAACGAGGAAAGTCTTGGAGGCATTAGAAAAAGAAAAGGGTGAGCTTTTTGATACTTTAACTCAAAAAATGCCCACAGGCACAATCGAAGAAGAAGCGCCGATTATAAAGATGGTTTTGGTAATACTAAAACATGCCATTGAAGGAAATGCTTCAGATATTCATATAGAGCCCAGAAAAGACAAATTAACTGTTCGTTTTCGATTAAATGGCATTTTATATCCGAGTTTGTTTCTTCCTTTGAAAGTTCATTCTCCGATTGTTACAAGGATTAAAATTTTGTCCGGATTGAGAATAGATGAGACGCGAATTCCCCAAGACGGAAGATTCTCAATGACTATTAATAATACTGAAATTGATTTTAGAGTGGCTACCTTTCCAACCCTCTATGGCGAAAAGGTGGAAATCAGAGTGCTTAATCCTCTTACAGGTTTAAAACCATTTGAAGAATTAGGACTGAAAGGAAGGAATTTGGAAATAGTAAAAGAAACACTGAAGGCGCCCCATGGATTAATTCTTTCAACTGGTCCGACAGGTTCTGGAAAGACCACCACCCAGTATGCCATCTTACAGATGTTGAATAAAGATTCAGTCAATATTGTAACCATTGAAGATCCCATTGAATATTCTATCCCCGGAGTGAATCAATCCCAAATAAAACCAGAAATTGGTTATACATTTGCTACCGGTTTAAGACAGATTTTGAGGCAAGACCCCAATATTATTATGATTGGAGAAATTCGGGACGAGGAAACCGCTAGTTTGGTGGTAAATGCAGCCTTGACCGGTCATTTGGTACTTTCTACTCTTCACACCCATTCTTCAGTAGGAGTAATTCCTCGTTTAATGGATTTGGGTGTAAAGGGTTTTTTAATTCCCTCTACCCTTCGTTTGGTTATTTCACAAAAATTAGTAAGAGTTTTGTGTCCTTATTGTAAAGTTAGGATAAAACCGTCTCCAAAAACAAGACAAGAGCTTTTGAATAAAATTAAATCTTTGCCCTTTTCTCTACGGCCTGATTTGAGAGAGATAAAAGAAAAATTAAATACAGAAGAGTCGCTTTTTGTTTATAAAAGCAATGGGTGTGAAAAGTGCAATTTTTCTGGCTATAGCGGAAGAACAGGCTTATTTGAAGTACTGTTTATGACCGACCAATTGGCAAAAATAATCCAAGAGAACCCGTTAGAAAGTTTAATTTTAAAAACCGCCCAGCAGCAAGGTATGCTTACAATGGAACAAGAGGGAGTTTTGAAAGTATTAGAAGGAGAGACAAGCCTTGAAGAAATTGCCAGGGTAGTAGAAGAAAAAGAGTAAAAGTGATAAATAAAAAATGGATAAAAAAAATGGATTATTTATCTTATTTTAAAAAATTATTAGATATTACCATAAAATATCAAGCCTCGGATTTGGACCTTTCTGTCGGGCATCATCCCACTATTCGAGTGGTGGGCGAGTTAATTCCTTTGACCAGCGAGAAAGTACTTTCTGCGCAAGATTCAGAAGGAATCGCTTTTGCTGTTATGAATGAATATCAAAAGAAAAGATTTTTAGAAGAAAGAGAGATTGATTTTTCTTATCAGTACGAAGACAAAGGGAGATTTAGAATAAATGCGTATTTTCAGAGAGGAACCGTTAGTTTAGCGATGAGATTTATTCCTTCTTATATTCGAACCATTGAAGAGCTTAATCTTCCGCCCGTTTTACATGAGTTTGTTAATCGAACACGGGGTTTGGTGTTGGTAACCGGAGCGGCAAGTCAAGGCAAATCCACCACCCTTGCGGCTTTGATTGATGAAATAAATCATACCAGACCCGTTCATGTGATTACGATTGAAGATCCTATTGAATACACTTTTTCTGTAGATCGAGCTATTATTGATCAAAGAGAAGTGGGGAGCGATACTCTAAGTTTTAACAAAGCTCTCCGGGCAACTTTACGTCAAAATCCTGATGTGATAATGGTGGGGGAGATGAGGGATTTGGAAACAATTGCCACGACAATTACAGCAGCAGAGACCGGTCATCTGGTTTTTGCCACCCTTCATACAAGTTCTGCACCCCAGACCATTCACCGTATTGTAGATGTTTTTCCTCCTGAACAACAGAGTCAAATTCGTTTTCAACTTTCTGGGTCCTTACTTGGTATTGTTTCTCAACGTTTGATTCCTCGCTTAAAGGGAGGATTTATTCCTGCTTGTGAAGTAATGATTTGTAATCATGCTATTGCAACCTTGATTAGAGAGAATAAAATCCATGAAATCCCGGTTGTGATCGAAACCTCTGCTAAAGAAGGGATGATTTCTTTTCATCGTTCATTGGCGAATTTGGTTCGGCGAAAAGAAATTTCTTTAAAAAATGCCATTGATTATGCTCTTGATCCTGGAGAAATTAGAAATTTATTAAGATAGATTAAAAATGAAATACATATACCAAGCTCGGACCAAAGAAGGAAAGTTACAGACAGGGACAGTCGAAGCCTCTTCGAAAGAAGCAGCCGCCCTCCTTCTTCAAAAGTATAATATTGTTGTCACTTCTATTAAAGAGGCTTCCCCTCCTTTTTTAGAGAGGTTTAATATATCTCTTACTCAAAAGATTTCTAAAAAAGATTTAGCTATTTTCTCTCGACAGTTGGCAGTAATGTTAAAAGCCAGGGTTTCAGTTGTGCAAAGTCTTCGCAGTTTGGCTCTTCAAACAAAGAGATCAGATTTCCGCGATAAGATATTTAAAATTGCTCAATTGGTGGAAGAAGGAAATTCATTATCCGAGGCTTTTGGTAATTTTCCTGAGATTTTTAACTCTTTTTATTTAAGTTTAATAAAAAGAGGAGAAACAACAGGTAAAATTGCCGATTCCCTTCAATATCTCTCCCAACACCTTGAGAGAGAGTATGATATTACAACCCAAGTGAGGAATGCAATGATTTATCCTATTTTTATTTTAGTTGTTTTGACAGTTGTATTGATTATAGTGATGTTTTTTGTAATGCCTCGGTTAGTGGATTTGTTGCAACAGACCACTGTTAAACCCCCCTTTTTTACTCAATTAATGATTAATTTTTATTCTTTTTTATATCGATACGGACTGTTTTTGGGATTGGGGACAGTATTAATTATTTCTGTACTTGTTTATTACTTTACTACGCGGGAAGGAAGAAAAGTTTTGGATAGTTTAATTTTAAAAATTCCATTTTTTAATGCATTGAGCAAGAAAATTTTTCTTATTAGGTTTACAGAGAATCTTTCTACTCTAATTATTGCTGGACTTTCCATTAATAATGCTCTTAGAATTACCAAAGACACAGTTAGCAATACGGTCTATAAAAAAATTTTAGAAGAGACAGAAAGGGATGTTATAAGCGGCGAGAAAATGAGCGCTTCGTTGGTGAAACACCCTCAATTTATACCTCCTTTTGTGATACAAATGATTCAGGTGGGTGAAGAGACTGGCAAACTTGATAAAAATTTATTAGAGATAGCTCATTTTTATCAAAAAGAAGTAGACAGAGCAATTAATAACATTACCACTCTTTTAGAGCCTATTTTAATAGTGGGATTGGGTATTATAGTAGCGATTTTGGCTATTTCTATTATTCAACCCCTTTACGAAACCTTGGGAACTATTTAACACAAAATTTGAAATGATTAATCAGCCATTAAAAAAAGAAGGATTCACTTTAATAGAAATTTTGGTGGTCTTGGCTATTATTGGTATTTTAACTGCCATTATTATTTCAGGGGTTGCTCATTATATTAACAGAAGCAAAGATTCTAATATTATGAGCAATCTGGGGGTTTTGATTTTGGCAGGCGAAGTGTATTATAATAATAACAATAATAGTTACGAAGGATTTTGCAAAAGCAGTGTGGTAAACAATGTAAGAAGGCAATTGCCTGTCAACCCGGCTGCTTCTTGTTATGACGAACAAAGCAACAAATCCGGTCTTTGTTGCCGAGAGGCGAATAATCAGTGGGCAGCATGCGTGCGGAAATTTGTTAATCCAAGAATGGCTTATTGCGTAGATAGTCGTGGGATTAGAAAAGAAATCGACAGTAGTGAGTGTTCAGATAATATTATTCAATGTCCATAACAAACAAGCATAATATTATTAAAGATAAACTTGTATGAAAAAAACAAATTTTGGATTTACTATCATTGAACTTTTGGTGGTAATTGCAATTATCGCTATTTTGGCTGCCATTATATTAATCAATATTACAGGTTATATTAATAAAGGAAAAGATGCGGCAGTAAAAGCAGATTTAGCCACCTTAATGACCAATGCCATTACTTATTATGAAAAAAATAGCACCTTTCAAGGAGTAGAAAACGATCCTGATTATAAAAACGCGAAAGCAGGAGCAGAAAGTCCTCGAATGGGATATCGCGTAAGAGTGACTTGTAATGATTATTCAGGAAATTGCACGAGCGAAGGGGCCACCAAATGGTGCGCATCAGTTCTTCTAAAGGCGACAAACGTTTATTATTGTGTAGATTCAAGCGGTGCTAAAAAAGAATCGGGTAGTGAGAATTGTTTGTCAGGTGAATGTCGGGATTAGAGGAAAGAAATTAAAAAGTTTGGAAGATTATATTATCTATCTGAAAATGACGCCTCTTTTTTTAATTCAAATTTTTGTTTTTTTATTAGGGCTTTCGATTGGCAGCTTTTTAAATTCTATTATTTATCGTCTTGAACACAACGAAAAACTATGGGGGCGTTCTTTTTGTCCTTTTTGCAAACAGATCTTGAAATGGTACGATCTTATTCCGGTGGTGAGTTTTTTATTATTGAAAGGAAGATGTCGATACTGTCGAAAAAAAATTTCTCTCCAGTATCCATTAGTTGAAGGAGTAAGCGGGTTTTTGTTTTTGGTGATTTTTAATCACTTTTATCCGTCTTTTTTTAAAATTCTTTTTTTATTTTACATTGTTTCTTCTTTGTTGATTATTTTTGTTTACGATTTAAGGCATTATATTATTCCCGATAAAATTTTATTTCCTGCAATCATTCTTGTCTTTCTTTTTCGAGCTTTAGATATTCTTTTTGATTGGAAGGAATCATCTTTTTATTTTAATTTCGACCCCTTTCTTTTAAGAGAATTGGTGATCGCAGTTCTATCAGCCTTTCTTTTTTTCTTCTTTCTTTTTGCTGTTTCTAAAGGTAAGTGGATGGGATTTGGAGATGTGAAATTATCAATTTTGATTAGTCTTTTATTGGGTTTTACGCATTTTTTAGTGGCTATTTTTTTGGCTTTTCTTCTTGGTTCTATTATCGGGATTGCATTGGTGGCAATAGGAGGAAAAAAGAAATTAACCAGTCAGATTCCTTTTGCTCCTTTTTTGGTTACGGGCACTTTATTGGCTATCTTTTGGGCAGAAGATTTTATTAAATGGTATTTAAATTTAATTAGTTAAGTGGGTGATAATTTTTTAATTTGTGTTAAAATGAATATGAGGGATTATGAAAGTAAATTTAGAGAAACTAAAAACTTTTCTTATTGAGGCAGGGCTAATTACCGAGCTTCAGTTTAATAATCTTTTGAAAGAAAGCCAAAAAAACAACCAAGATATTGAAGAACTCTTAGTGAAGAATAAATTTTTAAGCGAAGAGGACTTGGCGCGAGTGGGTGCCCATCTTTTGGGAATCCCTTTTATTAATTTGGAAAAACAAAAGATTCCTTTAAATATTTTAAAAATAATTCCCGAACCCATTGCTCGTGCTCACAATATCGTTGCCTTTAATAAAAGAGGCGATGAGTTAGAGGTTGCTATGATAGATCCGGACGACTTGAGGACAATTGAATTTCTCAAGAAGGTTCACTCCGGTTTAAAAATTCTTCCTCGCTTGACCACCACCGAAGGGATAAAACATGCGCTTTCTCAATATCACGAAACCTTAGAAAAAGAATTTATTGAGATAGTAGAAAAAGAGAGTATTGATTCTCAGATAAAGCATATTAAGAGCGAGGAAGTAGTTGAGGAGGAAAAAGAAGAGGTGTTGAAAAAAAGAGCAGAGGAATTGCCTATTGTAAAGGTAGTAGATACTTTGTTAAAACACGCCATTTTACAGCACGCCTCTGATATTCATATTGAACCCTCAGAGAAAGAAGTGATTATTCGATATCGCGTCGATGGGATTCTTCATGTTGTGATGACCTTCCCGCTTTCAATGGCTTCAGCCTTAGTAGCAAGAATTAAGGTTCTTTCTAACTTAAAACTTGATGAGCATCGGCTTCCACAAGATGGTAGATTTAAGATAGAGACAGAGGATTTTAAATATTCTGTAAGAGTTTCGGTTCTCCCTGTTATGAATGGCGAAAAAGTGGTAATGCGATTGTTGCCCGAAACAAGGAAAAAAGTGGATTTAGAGGGATTAGGATTAAGAAACACTGCTTTAAAAAATTTTAAGAATGGTATTAACCGGCCCAATGGTATGGTTTTAGTAACAGGCCCAACAGGTTCTGGAAAAACAACCACTCTTTACACTGCGATGGAAATTTTAAACACACCTCTTGTGAATATTTCTACCATTGAAGATCCCATTGAATACAGAATTCCAGGAGTCAATCAAACCCAGGTTAATTCCAAAATTGGTTTAACCTTTGCCTCTGGTTTAAGAGCGCTTTTAAGACAAGACCCCAATATTATTATGGTAGGAGAGATTAGAGATAATGAAACCGCCAGCTTGGCAATTAACGCTGCTTTAACTGGTCACTTGGTCTTATCTACTCTCCATACCACAGAGGCAGCTGGTGCTATTCCTCGATTAATAGATATGAAAGTAGAGCCATTTTTGATTGCCTCAACTCTCAATGTGGTTTTGGCCCAGCGTTTGGTGCGAAAGTTATATGGAGAAAAAGCAGAATATACATTAACCCAAAAAGAGATTGACAATCTTTCTCAGTATTTTGATCCAGATCGCGTTTTAAAAATTTTGAGAGAGAAGAAATTGGCCAAAAATAATGATAAATTAACAGATGTTAAATTTTACAAACCCCTCCCCTCTGAAGAAGCTCCCGATGGGTATAAGGGAAGAATAGGGATTTTTGAGGTTTTACCAGTGAGCGAGACCATTAAAAATTTAATAGTGGAGAAAGCCACCACTCAAGAGATTAAAAAACAAGCCCTGTCGGAAGGAATGCTTACAATGGTAGAAGATGGACTGATCAAGGCAGCCGAAGGGATTACTTCTATCGAAGAGGTATTAAGAGTAATTATTGAATAATTTTAAAGCTTATGCCCATCTATTCTTATCTTGCCAAAAATTTATCGGGAGAAATAAGAAAAGGCAAAATAAACGCTCAAAATATAAGAGAGGTAGCAAGGATATTAAAAGAAGAGGACTTAATTCTTATAAAAGCTGTAGAAGAAAAAGAGAAAAAAGGTGTTTTTAAATTTTTCTTTTCCGGGCCCAAAATTTCATTGCGGGAGAAGGTAATAATGACCAGAAATCTTTACATAATGACAGCCACCGGTCTTTCTTTATCTAGAATTTTTAATCTGCTTTCGCTTCAAGCCAAGAACAAAAAAATTCAAAGAGTTTTAGAAGAGATAAAAGAGAGAATTGGAGAGGGAGAAGCTCTTTCGCAAGCTCTCTCTCGTTATCCAGGACTTTTCTCAGAATTATTTGTCAGTATGGTGAAAGTGGGGGAGGAATCAGGAACATTAGAAGAGGTATTTAAGACCCTTTCGCTTCAATTAGAAAAGGAACACCATCTCCGCTCTAAGGTTCAAGGGGCAATGATTTATCCTGTTATTATTTTGTTAGCAATGTTAATTGCAGGAGGAGTGATTATTTCTGTTGTGATTCCCCAGCTCAATACTTTCTTTAGTTCTATAAATGTAGAACTTCCTTTTTATACCAAACTCATTTTAAAAGTAGGAAATTTTATCCATCTTTATTGGTCATTTTTCGTTCTTTCTTTTCTTGTGTTTATTTTTTTGATGGCGTTGTTTATCAGAACCCCCCGAGGAAGACGTCTTTTCCAAATTATTTTATTTAAATTGCCCTTTTTTTCTTCTTTGGTAAAAGAGAACGAATCTGCCATTCTTATACGAGCGTTAAGCTCCTTACTTTCTTCAGGAGTGTCCTTGGTTAGATCATTAGAAGTAATTCTTACTCTTACAAATAATTATTTCTACCAAAAGGCAATTCAAGAGGCAATAGAAGGAGTAAAAAGGGGGTCTAATTTCTCTGCTACCTTGAAAGCACACGAGAAAATTTTTCCCTTGGGCGTGATAGAGATGCTAGAGGTTGGGGAAGAGACAGGCAAAACTTCGTTGGTTTTAAGAAAGTTGGCTGACTTTTATGAAGAGGAAGTTATTGCAAAGACAGAAAAACTGTCGACCGTCTTAGAACCTCTTTTGATTGTAATTTTAGCCCTTGCAGTCGGAATTTTTGCCTTTTCAGTCATTCAGCCAATGTATTCAGTTCTAAATTTAATTGGTGAGTAAGATGAAAAATTTTTTAAAAAACGGATTCACATTGGTCGAGGTTATTGTCTCAATTGCTATTTTCTTGGTTCTGGGAATTGCTATTTTTTATTTGGTATCTTTTGTGATGAATGAAACTCGATTTTATCGAGAGAAAGCAATGTTAGCCCTTTTGGCGAATCACTATATTGAGGTGGTTAGAAACCTTCCTTATTCTCACATTGGTACTCTTCACGGAAGTACTTGCGAGAAAGAAGATGGAAGTTGTCTTTTACCTGATTTGGCGGAGCCATTAGAGATAGAGATAGATAGGACAAAATATCATGTTTATTATTCGGTTAGTTATGTTGACGATCCGGCTGATGGTACCATATTGCAAGGGACCGATCCTGCTCCAAATGATTACAAACAGGTGAAGGTTTATGTTAAAAACTTAAAGATAGGACTTACGAAAGAATTTTCTACTTTTGTTGCACCATCAAGAATGGAATCTTTGGGCAATAGGGGAGCCATTTTTATTAAAGTTTTCGATGCAATGGGACAACCAGTTCCATATGTTTCTGTTCAGATAATAAATGACAAGCTTTCGCCTGTTTTTAATGTAACAAGAACAACTGATCAAAATGGAACTTGGTTGGAAATTGGGGTAAAGCCAGATATTAATAGTTATCATATTATTGTTTGGAAAGACGGGTATTCAAAAGATTTTACCTCCCCCATTACTGAGGAGAACCCCCACCCGGTAAAACCCCATGCTACAGTTTTAGTTGGCGAGGTGACAGAGATATCTTTTTCAATTGATAAATTAAGTGAGGTATCTGTTTCTGTATTGAATCAAAATTGTCAAGGCCTTGCTGGGATAGATTTTCGTATGAGGGGGCAAAAATTGATTGGCGAGTCTCCTTTAATTTACAAATTTGATAAAGAATATAGGTCAGACTCAACAGGCAGGTTTTTCCCAAAGAGCGATACTTGTACTGATTTGAAGTGTTTAGAATGGGATACTTATTCTATTGCGCCAAGTGAGAACAATTATTTAATTTATGGTTACATTCCCTCCTTTCCTTTAAGAGTTCTTCCAGACACATCCCAAGAATTCTCTTTGATGCTTGGTCCCTACAGTCAGCATAGTTTATTAATCATTGTAAAGGATAAAACAACAGGAAATACTATTGAAGGAGCAAGTGTAAAATTAGAAGGACCGGTTAAAAAAGGGCCTCTTTTCACCGGTGGCAGTGTTTTAGAGCAGTCAAATTGGAGTGAGGCAAGCGAAATTTTTAATTTAAGCACAGCAGAAATTCCTTATGCTCTTCGTTTATTAAAAATTGACAATCAGTATGTTGATTCTGGTTGGTTGATTTCTTCAACCTTTGATACTGGTACAGACAAAACTCAATATAATAGCTTGGAATGGGATCCTGTTTCTCAGCCTGCTGGTACTGAAATTAAATTTCAAATAGCTACCAATAATGATAATGAGAGTTGGGAGTTTCTTGGTCCAGATGGCACGCCCAATACTTATTATACATCTTCAGCAAACACGATTAATCCTATTCATAATAACCAGAGATATTTTCGCTATAAGGTTTTTTTCTCCACTACCGATCCTTCAATTACACCTGTTTTAAGTAATTTTACAGTCCATTATATTTCCGGCTGTTTCACCCCCGGCCAGGTTATATTCACTAATTTACTGAGAAACCTTGAGGGAGCTTATAGGGTGACAATTGAGAAAGAAGGTTATGAAACCCAAACAGTAGATGACTTAAGCATTGATGGTTCTACTTTATTAGAGGTTTGGCTAAATCCTTTATAATTTTTAGCATTACTATGAGGAATTGTTATAAAAAGGGATTAACAACAATTGAGATGATAATGGTAGTAAGTTTGTCTTCTTTTCTACTTCTCGGGTTTGCCTCTCTTTTGTTTTACATTTTTTTAGCTCCTAAAAAAAGTTATTCCTCGTTGGGAGAGATAGACAATGCCAGGCTAATAGCTTCACAGTTTACCAATGAAATAAGGAGCGCTGTGTTGGGCGCAGACGGTTCATATGTTATTGTAAAAGCAGATGATTTTGAAATTGTTTTTCATTCGCCCGATAAAACAAATCCATCGACAGTGAATAGGGTTCGCTATTTTATTTCGGAAAATAATCTTTACAAAGGGATTACTAAACCAAGCGGAAGCCCTCCTGTTTACAATCCTACTTTTGAAGTAAAGAAACTGGTTCAAACGAATTTGTCCCTACAAGAAGCGATATTTCTCTACTATACTGGAAATTATGACGGAAACCTTCCACCGCTTTCTCGCCCGATAGATATTAATCAAGTTAGATTTGTAAGGATAAACTTAAACGTTGTAAGAGAAAATGGAGGTTTTTTTAAGATAAGTAGCGGGGCTTCTATTAGAAGCTTAAAAGACAATTTGGGAAATTAGAGAGCAATCTATGAAAAGAATAAAATTCTTTAAAATAGTTTCTAATAAAAAAGGAGGAATGTTGCTTTATATTATTGTTGCCATCACTCTTTTAGCTATTGTGTTGGTACCTTTATTTGATCATTTAGTTTTACGAATTAGAATGTTGAGAGACGTAATAGAGAGAGAACAAGCGCTTCAGATTGCCGAGGCAGGGATTAATTATTATCAATGGCGCTTGGCTCACTTTCCCAAGGATTATCAGGACGGCACTGGTAGACCCGGTCCTTATGTCCATGATTATATTGATGTTGACAAACAAGAGAAAATTGGTCAATTTAGTTTGGTCATCACTCCTCCACAAGTCGGATCTACGGTGGTGACCATTCAATCAACGGGTTGGACACTTCGCAAACCTAATATAAAGAGAACAATCACCGTTCGCTATGGAATTCCCTCATTAACTAAATATTCTTTTTTGAGCAATGTAGATATTTGGATTGGTGAAGATGAAGCGGTTTCAGGGAGATTTATGTCTAATGGCGGGATTCGTTTTGACGGCACCACCAATGCGCCAGTTCAATCAGCTCAACCAGATATTCCACCGGGCTATATTTGTTCCCCTGGACAGGGCGATAATTGTCCGGCAGTCAAACCAGGAATTTGGGGGTATGCTTCCGATGAAGTGAAAAAATTTTGGCAATTTCCTGTTTCTCGTTTTGATTTTTCAAGTCTTACCTCAGATTTAGCAGAGATGAAAAAAACAGCTCAACAAGGCGGGATTTATTTGCCACCTTCTAATAAATATGGATATTCATTAGTATTTAGTAATGACGGTAAGGTGACGATTTATAGGGTAGACAGATTGCTTTCACACGGCCCGTGGTGTGATCTTTCTTGTGGAACCGAAACTTCCACATGCTGTTGGAACTCTCAATATACCCATTATGATAGAAGGGTATTTCAATTTACTTCTGATATCCCAGCTAATGGAATTATATATGCTGAAGACAATGTTTGGGTAGAAGGAGTGGTAAGGGGAAGGGCAACGGTAGTAGCTGCCAAATTGCCCTATAATTTTAACACTTCCCCCACTATCTTTATTCCTCAAAATATAGTTTATTCTCAAAAAGACGGGTCAGATTCTTTGGGTTTGATAGCGCAGAGAAGTGTGGTAATAAGCTATTATGCTCCCTCGAATCTTGAGATTAACGCTGCAATGGTTGCCCAGAACGGGAGCGTTCAATTTCCTTATTGGCCCTATTTAATTAAAAACAGGATTACAGTTTATGGATCGATTATGACATATAAGACATGGACTTGGACATGGGTAAATAGAGCGGGAGAAGTAGTCTCCGGCTATCGATACACGGTTAATAATTATGATAGCAGTCTTTTATATTCTCCTCCTCCCAGTTTTCCTTTTTCCGGGTCTGAATATCAACAATTAGAATGGAAAAGTAACTAAAAAATGAAATATTTAAAATTTTTTTCTTTTATTATTCTTATTTTCTTGTTTTCCCTGTTTTTTTCTCAAATTCTGCAGGCATCTTCTTTTCCACAAGATCCTCGTTTGCTTACCCCCCAGCGCTTTGAGTTTTATCCTCGACCCCTTTTTAAAAATGAAGATCTATCTTTTTCTTTTGATAAACAAGAAAATGTTCATTCTCAAAAAGATATAACAAAACAAGATAAAGAGAAGGAGGTCGTTTTATCACATCGTTTTGAATTAAGCCCTGCAGCAACGTTGGTAATTTTAATGGTAGTCATTATCTCTCTTGCGATAATAGGTTGGACAATTTTTTTCTTTCGATAAAAATTTTCTTTTTAAATTTCTGTGGTATAATTTAAATTAAAAAATAAGCGAATGAAATTTTTGAATTTAAAAACAGAGCCCTTTGGTCTTAATATCAATGATCTATCTTTAAGAGCGGTTAAAATTAAAAGAAGGTGGGGGAAATTGGTTCCAGTTTTTTTTGCTGAAAAGGCGATTCCGGAAGGAATAATTAAGGGTGGAATAATTTGTGATGAGAAAAATTTTATTGGAGTTCTCAAAGAAATGGTTTTGGAAATAAAAGAAAGATTAAAAACAGAATATGTTGTAGCTTCTCTTCCGGAGGAAAAGTCCTTTTTTCAGATAATTTCTTTGCCTATAATGCCAGAAAAGGATTTAAAAGAAACTCTCCTTTCTGAAATAGAAAGTTACATACCTTTATCAATAGATCAGATTTATTTTGATTTTGAAAAGATTGACCCTCTTTTTAATAGTTTGGATCACTCAGATATTTTTGTTGCAGCAGCAGAAAGGAAATTGGTAGATTCTTACAGTGCCTGCTTGAAAGAAGCAGGATTAATTCCCGTTGGTTTACAACCAGAAAGTATTGCGATCGTCAATGCTTTAGTATCTCCTAAAGAAAGAGTTTTCAAACCCCTTCTTTTGCTTCAGCTAGATAGAGAGAACACTAATTTTATTATTTTTGTTGGTCGTTCAATTAGATTTACCTGCGCCATTTCTTTTTCGCTTGACAAAATCATCGAAGGATTAATGAAAGAATTAGATATTCCCCAAAGAACAGCCCAAAATATTCTCCTCAGATATGGAATTGAGAATCGTCGTAAGCCCCTTCATCGAGCTCGATTAGTTTCAAAAATAGTGAAACCATTTTTAGAGGAGTTGATTGTAGAAGTTAAAAAATACATAGAATTTTATTATGAACACGACTTTCATGAGCACTTCAAGTCAGCAAAGCAAGAAAAGATTATTGAAAAAATACTTATTTCAGGTCCGGGAGCTTATCTTCCAGGGGTAGATTCGTTTTTAACAGAAAAACTTAAAATAACTTCCGAATTGGGCAATCCGTGGTTGAATTTTTGTTCTGGCATTGAAAAGAGAATTCCTTCTTTGATTGCAAAGGAGGCGCTTTCTTTTACTACTGCCTTAGGATTGGCGCTTGCTGGGATGAAAAATAGTTTTTATTTTTAAATTTTTGAGAAAAAAATGATTAATTTATTATCTCCAGAGGAAAAGAAACTTTTCCTAAAAGAGCAGAAAAGAAAACTTTTCTTAATTGTTGTTTTGGAATTGATTTTCTTTTTATTGTTTATTCTTCTTCTTTTGTTATTGATTTTCTTTTACTTTTGGGGAGAAAGAAGAACGCAGGAATTTTTAATTAAGGAATATGAAAGACAGAAGGAATTGGGTCGATTTTCTAAAACAGTAGCTAGTTTAGAAAACTATAATCAAAAAATGAAAATAATTGATTCTTTTCTTTCTGAAAGAAAATTATTGAGCATTGCCTTAAATACAATTTTAGACATTTTACAGCCAGATGGTTTATATTTTACTACCCTCATTTTGCAGAGTTCTCCCCGAGATCAAACAATAAGGGCGGAGATTGTTGGATTTAGCGAAACAAGGCAATCTCTTTTATTATTTAAAAATGGATTGGAGCAAGAAAAGAAGATTAAAAGAGTTACTTTTTCTCCGGAAAGTTGGATTACTTCCAAAAAAATTAATTTTAAGGTTAGCTTAGAAATTTCCAATGAATAAAAAAGACCAAGTATTAAACAAGAAAAACAAAGAAAAAAAGTATACTGCCCTTTTGGTGGTTTTTCTTTTGTCTTCTATTATATTAGTGGCTGGTATAATTTTTATTGTTTATCAAATTGAAAAACAGGTGAGACAGCTGGAGAGGGAAAGAGAGAAAGCATTTTCTTTAAAAGAAGAGATAAAATCAGTAATTAATTTTGAGAAGAGATTGTTGTTTTTTTCTGAACATCTCCAAAGGCTCGATCGTATGTTTATAGATACTTCCAATCCACTCGATTTTGTTGAATTTTTAGAAAAAACAGCCCAAGAGGGGAATCTGGAAATCGGTCTTTCTCCTTTCTATGAGGAAGGAGAAGAAGGGATTTCTGTCAGAGTGTCTTTAAGGGGCGATTTTAATCAGATTATTAAATTTATACACAAGATAGAGACAGCGCCATATTTTATTTCCATTGGAAATGTAGTTTTAAAAGAGGAAAAAATTTCAGAAAAAAAGACAGATCGAAGAATAGAGGCGGATTTAGTATTAAAGGGATTAAAGAAATGAAAATCAAATTTTCTAAACAAAATTTTTTGAGAACAAGTGGTTTTTTAAGAATCCCGTGGCTTTTGGGTAAGTATTTTTTGGGCACCATTCTGATTCTTTTTGGGATATCATTGCTCTTGATTGGAATTCTATTTTATGTTTATGATATGAAGAGCAAGCAAAAAATAGTAATTGAGCAGCCATCTATTATTTTTAGAGAAGATATTTATGGAAAAATTTTGGGGAAATTAGAAAAAGACGCTGACAAAATAGAGGAGATAAAAAATAAAAATTATAATAATCCTTTTTCAGAGAAGCAATGAAGAAAAAAAATAAAAAAATTTTGTTGATAGAAGACGATTCAAATTTTGCCTTTATCCTTAAAGAGAGGTTTAGCCAAGAGGGGTTTTCGGTTGTTCATGTAGAAGATGGTAAAGAAGCATTGAGTATTTTAAAAAAAGAAAACTTTGATTTGGCGATTTCAGATGTTCTTTTGCCGGTTGTAAATGGAGTAGAGTTGGCAAAAAGTATAAGAACTAATTATCCTCAATTGCCTATTATTCTTTTGACTAACATAAAAGATGAGAATAATTGGCAAATAGTAAGAAAAATGAAGAAGGTAGAGTATTTGATAAAATCCGAACATTCGATTAAAGAGATTATAGAGAGGGTAGTTAAAATTTTAAAGTAAAAAGCCGACTGTGAATTTCTTGCCTTTTAAAAACCACATTAATATAGTAAGATAATAAAAAAGGTCGAAAGATTTTAAAAGGTTTTTAAAATTAATTTATATAAATTAAATTAAAATTAGTTAAAAAATGAGAAACCAAAAAGGATTTACTATCATTGAGCTTATTGTTGTAATTGCTATTATTGCTGTTTTGGCTGCAATTGTCTTGGTTAATGTTACCCAATATGTGGCTAAAGGAAAGAATTCAGCCATTAAGGGAAATATGGCTTCTTTAATGACAAATGCAGCCACCTACTTCGATGAAAATCCCGGCAAAACCGGAAGCGATTTTGTAGGAAATTCAACTGTAGGTTGTGGCACTAATAGCCCAATTAAAAACGCTGTTACTGGAGCAGGCGGAAATTTGGTTTGTTATGGATCAACTGATTCTGAGAGTTGGTGCGCTACTTCTTCTTTGTTAGGAAATGAATCAGCTCAGAGTTGGTGTGTAGATAGTACTGGCTATAAAGGATATAAGGGCTCAGACGGTTGTACAACAAGCAAATTTACTTGCCAATAAAAAATCTTGCCAACAACAAAAAACCCCTTGGAAGGGGTTTTTTGTTGTTGGCAAATAAATGGTATAATAAGATAAAGTTTTATGATATGAAAGAAAAGGGAGTTACACTTGTTGAGATTGTCATTTCTATTTTTTTGATCGTTCTCTTTTCAGCTATTTTAATTTCTGATTTTCCTCGGATATTAAAACAATTTGCCCTTACTCGTGCAGTTTATAAATTGGCTGTTGATTTACGGAGAATTGAAGATTTGGGCTTTTCAGGAGTTCTTCTCCAAGATAAAGAGGGAAATTCATTAAATCCAAAGGGATACGGAGTTTATTTTGATTTGGCAAATAATGAAAGTCAGTATATTTTGTACATTGACAGGGGAGATTCTTATAATGCCAAATATGATAACATCTCTCAGTTTTGTCAGGAAAATGAGGATCCTTACAAGGATTGTATTTTAGAAATAATTGATGTAAAAAACGAGAATCCCAATGTGTTTATTAAACAGATTAGAGATAAAGAAGGTGATGAAATTTATCGTCCCTTGAGTGTTAACTTTACTCCTCCCATTCCTTTTGTAAATATTGTAGACCACGAAGAGAATACATACTCAGAGGTGGAAATTGTTTTGGGCTTGAAATTTTATCCTAATGTGGAAAAAAGCGTGATAGTTAACAAGGGCGGATTAATATACATAAAATATTAAAAATTTTTTAAATAACGAGATGTCAAATGGCAGAACAAAAAGGATTAACAATTATTGAATTGGTGATTAGCATTTTTGTGTTGATGGCAGGCGTGATTGTTATTTTTGGATCTTTTTCTATTATTGCGATTTTGGTTTCTAATATAGAAGATCAATTAACCGCTGTTTACTTAGGCCAAGAGGGAATAGAGATTATTAGAAACCTTCGAGATAATAATTGGAAGAGAATTGCAAAAAGAGAAGAAATAAATTGGGATAGAGGGTTGATAGAGGCTTGTCAAGACGGATGTATGGTAGATTTTACTACTGATGGCAGTCTTAACCCCATTTTACCTTGGAACGAAAATCAGTATTTAAATATTCAGCCAGATACTAATTTTTACAGTTATAAAGAAGGGGAAAAAACAAAATTTAGGAGGAGGATTGATATTATTAAATTAAAACCACCCAAAGAGGAAGAAGAAGCAATTCTCAAGGTTGTAGTAACAGTATTTTGGGATCAAAAACCAAACATTTTAAATCCTCAAGGAAATCCAGGAAAAATTCAGATAACAAACACTCTTTATAATTGGTACTAATGAAACTTTATGCAGAATTTTATTCTACCTCAAAGACAAAAAGAACACGGTTTTACTTTGATTGAATTGTTGGTGGTAATGGTTGTTTTTATCTTTATTATAGCTGCTGTCTTAGTTGTTTTTATTTCAATTGCTCAAGCCCAAAAAAATATTTTAGCCAAGCAGGAAGTTATAAGAGAAGTGGGTTATATATTAGAATATCTTTCTAAGGCATTGCGAATGGCGAAGACCTCTGTTTCTGAACAAGATTCTTTTTGCCTGTCAGAGGGAGTGATTTATCAATTGACTCGAGCTGATCCCAATTCTCCCGACTTTTTTAATGGAATAAAATTTATCAATAGTATAGATAATGATAGTTGTTATGAAATTTTCTTTGACAACAAGGAGGGGGTTTTAAAACAGCTAATTAATGAAACCGAGGAAAGTAACGCTCTTTCGTTGACTTCGACTAATCTGAAGATAGAGTTTATCAAATTTAAAATTAATGGTATGAGCAACCTTACAGAGGCTAAGAGAGACGACGATTTTCAGCCTCGAATTACGATATTATTAGGAGTAAAATCAAAAAAAGAAAGCGGGGGACCATTGATGATTTTTCAAACCACTGTTTCACAAAGAAGTTTAAACATTAAATAATTTCAAAAATGGTTTTACATACTCCAAATTTTAATTCTAATCAGGGAGAAAGGGGCGTTGTGCTAATTGTTACTTTTTTTATAATGATTATTGTTTTACTGGTTACTCTTTTCTTGAGTGGATTGCTGTATAATGAAATTCGGATAGGCAGAAACATTGTTTTTTCTGTGATTGCTTACTATTCGGCAGATAGCGGCGTGGAGAAATTTTTTTATTACGATAGAAAGATTTTGCCGGAGATTGATGGTATGAGAGTAGAAAGAGGTCTTTGCGTTTTGGGCGAGAAAGATTTAAATCCCAAAGCCTGTCTTCCAGATCCTAATCCGGGAGGGAAGGGAGAAGAAAAGAGTATTTATTGCAATAACTGGGAGAAATCCACTCAGGATCCTGCTGGAGAGGGTTGCGATCCTATGATTTGTAATAATTGTCAAATTAAATTTAATAGTGATTTGGATGAGACAAGATATTCTATAATCGCTACTGTTTTTCCGGCTCAAGAACAAGAAGCCACTCCCTCTCTTACATTATACTCTAAAGGAAAATTTCATAATGTTGTTCGCCAGATTGAGGTAAAATCAACCTTTCAAAAGGGAGAAGGAGTTATAAGAATAGATTTGGCTTGTGTAAGACCAAGATCTGTTCCTCAAGGCGCTCCGATTGAAATTTTAGTGAATGCTCATTCACAAATTGTAGGTATTACAATTAATTCTGTAAAGGCAATAATTAAAAAAAGAGTGGAGGGACAAATGGCAATAATACAAACAATAGAATTAGAAAAGAAAGAAGGGGATCAGTGGTCTGCTTTTTGGACGCCACAAGAGATAGGTTTGTATTTTGTAGATATTAAGGTGGTTGATAGTAGAAACAACGAAAGAATAGAGTCTATTTCTTATTGTCAGGAATGATATTGAAAAAAGAAAAAGATGAAAGTAAATTAAAAATAAATAAGATGAAAAAAAATTTTAGTTTTTTTCTTCACCTTCTCTTTTTATCTCCATTTTTTGTTTATGCTCAAGCACTTGTGCCTGCCTTTGAAGTTTACTATAATCCTCAGTTAAGTGGATGTGGTAAGGTTATAAATTGCACGTCCTATCCTACTCTTTTGGAGTCGGATTTTTATCTTCATTCTCCCGAGAATAGTCCAGGGCTATTATATCTTAGCATTAAAACCCATGTTTTAGATGTTTCTGATATTTTGTCTGTTGTGGCCCAAATTGAGACCCCTGGGGGTGAGATTTTAACAGAGCTTCTTTATCCTTTTCAAGAAGAAGGAGGGATGGGCCAGGGTTATACTAAAGGAATTGATGTAACGAATTGGGAAGAGGGTGAGTATTTTGTAAATATTTGTACGATTGATATTTTTTTAAATAATAGCTGTAATTCTCCTGAAAATCCATATCATCATATAGGGAGTTTTAAAATAGGTGAGGAACCAGAAGAACCGGAAGAGTAAAACCAAGAAATTCAAATTATGAACAAGGAGGAAGCGAAGAAAAAGATAGAAAAATTAAAGAAGGTGATAAATTATCACCGTTATCTTTATCATGTTTTAAATAAACAAGAAATTTCTGAAGCTGCATTAGATTCGTTGAAAAAACAGCTTTTTGATCTTGAACAAAAATTTCCGGATTTAATCACCCCCGATTCTCCCACCCAAAGAATAGGTGGAGAACCTTTAAAGGAATTTAAAAAAGTGCCGCATCCAGAGAGAATGCTTTCTTTCAACGATGCCTTTTCAGAAGAAGATATGAAAGACTGGTTGGAGAGGATATCAAAACTTTTGACTGAGGAAGAAAAAAGAGAGATTGATTTCTATTGTGAATTAAAAATTGATGGTTTGGCAATTGAACTTATTTATGAAGATGGAATTTTGAAGGTGGGTTCAACACGAGGCGATGGGATTGTTGGCGAGGATGTTACTCAAAATCTAAAAACAATCGAAGCCATTCCTCTTTCGATTAAAGAAAAGAGGAAAATAGTGGTTAGGGGAGAGGTTTTTCTTACTAAAAAAGAGTTTGAACGAATTAATAAAGAACAAAAAGAAAAAGGATTACCTGTTTATGCTAATCCAAGAAATATTGCCGCTGGGTCTGTAAGACAATTAGACCCTAAAGTTACAGCCAGTAGAAAGCTTGATTCTTTTATTTATGATTTGAAAACAGATTTTGGACAGAAAACCCATGAAGAGAGCCATCAAATTTTGAAAAGGTTGGGTTTTAAGACGAATCCCCACAATAAGTATTGTAAAAACTTGGAAGAGGTTATTGAGTTTAGAGATTATTGGAGAAAAGAGCGTGATAAATTAGATTATGAAATTGATGGTATTGTGGTGATTATAAATAATAATCGAATTTTTGAGAAATTAGGGGTAGTGGGTAAGTCTCCGCGTGGAGCAATTGCTTTTAAATTTCCACCTTCCGAATCAGTCACTAAAGTATTGGATATTAAAATTCAGATAGGAAGAACGGGCGCTGCCACGCCAGTAGCAATTTTAGAACCAGTGAAGGTTTCGGGAGTAACCATCACCCGTGCTACTCTCCATAACGAAGAAGAAATTAAACGATTGGGTTTAAAAATAGGCGATAATGTTATTGTAGGCAGGGCAGGCGATGTAATTCCAGCCATTATAAAAGTTTTGCCCGAATTAAGAACAGGAAAAGAAAGAGACTTTAAAATGCCTTTATCTTGCCCTTTCTGTTATAGCAAACTCTTTAAGCCGGAAGGTGAAGTGGTTTGGCGTTGTCCCAATTCTAAATGTTTTGCTCGTCAACGCCGGAATTTTTATCATTTTGTTTCAAAATCTGCTTTTGATATTAAGGGATTAGGCCCCAAAATTATTGATCGTCTGATTGAAGAAGGATTGGTTCAAGATCCGGCTGATTTGTTTGAGTTAAAAGAGGGAGATTTATTGCCTCTTGAAAGATTTGCTGAAAAATCAGCTGAAAATTTAATAAATGCCATTCAAGAGAAGAGAAAAATCGATTTACCAAGATTTATTTATGCTTTGGGAATTCGTAATGTAGGGGAAGAAACAGCCCAAGATTTGGCTTCTTATTTTGGTTCATTAGAAAAAATTAAAAAAGCTACTTTAGAAGATTTTGATCGTATTTCTAATATAGGGCCTGTAGTAGCAAGATCGATTTACGAGTGGTTTCAAGATAAAAACAATTTAAAATTTTTGAATAAATTAGAAAGGTTAGTTTCCATTGTAGATTATTCAGGTGCCCAGAAAGGAAGAAGTCTTTTTGGTAAAACATTTATTTTTACTGGTGCATTGAACCTGATGACACGAGAAGAAGCAAAGCGTAGGGTGCGAGAATTGGGAGGTCGTGTGGCAAGCTCAATTTCCTCGAAGATAGATTATGTAGTGGAAGGGGAAAAAAGCGGTTCCAAGGCAAAGAAAGCAAGAGAGTTGGGCTTAAAAATAATTTCAGAGGAAGAATTTTTGAGAATGATAAAAAACTATTAATTTATACCAATGCTTAGATTTGTCTCTATTTTAAATCATCTCAAAAAAATTGAGTGGGGAATAGTAATTCCTGCGCTTTTATTAGCTGGCATAGGATTGATGGGTATTTATAGTACCTGTTTGGCAAGAGGTGTTTTTTTTAATTTTTACAAACAAATTATTTTTTTGCTCTTGGGCGTATTTTTGATGTTATTGCTTAGTTTTTTGGATTATCGTATTTTTAAAAATAATTCTTACTTAATTCTTGCTATTTACATTATTTCCGTCCTCCTTCTACTTGGTTTGTATTTTTTTGCTCCTATTACCCGTGGTACTCGGGGTTGGTACAGGCTGGGTATTTTTTCTTTTGATCCCACTGAATTGGCAAAGATATCTCTTGTACTTCTTCTTTCAAAATATTTTTCTATGCGGCATAGAGAAATGTACAATATCCGTCATTTAATTTTTTCTGGAATTTATGTTTTAATACCCTTTTGGTTAGTATTTAAAAAACCGGATTTTGGTGGCGCTTTAATTTTATTATTGATATGGGTAATTGTTTTGATAATTTCTGGAATAAAAACGAAGCATCTAATTTTTTTGTTAATAATTTTTCTTGTCTTTTCTGTGCTGGGTTGGAATTTTCTCCTTAAGGATTATCAAAAAGAGCGCATTTTTTCTTTTCTCTTTCCTGCTGAATATGTAGGGGCATCATGGAGCCAACGCCAAGCAGAAATTTCAATTGGCTCAGGTCAAATTTTCGGGAAAGGATTAGGAAAGGGAACACAGGTTCAGTATGGTTTTCTTCCAGAACCCCATACAGACTTTATTTTTTCCGTTATTGCAGAAGAGGGGGGATTGATAGCTGTTTTAATAGTTTTTTTTCTTTATGGCTTTCTTATCTGGAGGATTTTAAGAGTTGCAGTTCGTTCTTATTCCAATTTCCCTCGACTTTTTACCTCGGGTTATGTGGTTATTTTAATCCTTCAATTTTCCTTTAATATCGGAATGAATCTTTCTTTATTACCTGTGGTTGGAATTTATCTTCCTTTTATTAGCTATGGAGGATCAGCGCTTTTGGGCAATTTTGTTTTCCTGGGGATTATCCAGAGTATAAAGTGTCATTCTTAAAAACTTGCTTTTTCTTAGCTAATAAGTTAAAATAAATGAAAAGTAATATTATTCCGCGGTAGCTCAGCGGTAGAGCGGCTCGCTGTTAACGAGATGGTCGCAGGTTCGAATCCTGCCCGCGGAGCATTTCAGAACACTTTGAGAGTTGAAGCACCGTATCAAACGGTGTTTTAAGTTCAAAAATAAGATTTTTGCCGTCTAATTTAAGGTTCTGAAGCAAGAAATCTAAAAGTTGTCTTTTTCTTCTATTTCAGAACTTTGGAAGATTTCATAAGCCTTTTTAGCCAGATTTAGCACCACATTTGCCGTTAAATAAAAGTTTTCGTCGGCATCTGTGTATTGTTCCATTTTTGCTTCTAATTCCGCTTGTTTTTCCTTATATTCTTTTAATTTTTTGTTAAAAATTTTTTTAAACATCTCTTTATTAATTCTCCTTAGATGAGTTAGGTAATGTTATAGATTTACAAAGAACTGTTTTTGTGAGGGAACAATTTTATGTTAATCCATGTTAAAATTCTTCACAGTAAAGAAGTAAACATTGTCTAAGATTAAAACTCATTATTAGATTGTATTTTTGTAGAATTTTATTAGAATAAAATATTAATGGTCGACAAAACTGGTTACAACTCTCAAAAATTTTAATTGTAGTTTAAAAATATGATTGTAATTTGGTGGATAATTGGAATAACCATTTTCTTCATTCTTGCCGGATTGAGAATAGTTAACCAATATGAACGAGGAGTTGTTTTAACCTTTGGAAAATACAGCGGTACAAGACAGCCGGGTTTAAATTGGATACTTATTGGAGTTCAAAGAATGATTAAGGTTGATTTGCGCATTACCACGGTTGATATTCCCCAACAAGAGGTTATTACAAAAGATAACGTGACAGTTGGAATAAACGCAGTAGTTTATTTTAGAGTAGATAATGCCGAGAAAGCAGTTTTGGAGGTTCAAGACTTTCGACAAGCCGTTACTCTTTATGCTCAAGCAGCATTAAGGGATGTGATTGGTGGAGTAGAGTTGGATTCTTTGCTTTCGGAACGGGATAAAATTGCAGGGGAGATAAAGAAGGTAGTCGATGTTGCTACCGATCCTTGGGGAATAGATGTTTCGGTGATTAAAATTCAAGATATCGAACTTCCAGTAGATATGAAAAGAGTAATGGCAAAACAAGCAGAAGCTGAGAGAGAAAGAAGAGCAATTATTGTTCGGGCTGAGGGTGAATATACAGCAGCTGAAAAATTAGCGCAAGCTGCTCAAGTTTTGAATTCTGTACCAGGAGGGATTTCAATGAGAACGCTTCAGACCATTGAAAAGATAAACCCTGATCCTTCAAAAACCGTAATTTTTGCTTTACCAATTGAGTTTTTCGAGGGGATAAAGAGTATTGCTAACTTTCTTAAAGACAAAACAAAAGAAAAGGAATAGGTTGCTTTATTTAATTTTTTTTAGGAATTCTTCGATCAGTTTGGTGGTTTCTGGTGTGCCTTGAAGAAATGATTTCCAAACAACTACAATGTTAGCGTCATTGAAAATTGCCATCTGTATTTCTCGAACAGAATCAATTCCGGCAACGGAAAGAAGGATATTGTAGTTTCCCTTGATTCGTCGAATTTCGTGGAGGGGCACCGTTTTTTCCTTATTAAATTTTTCCTCATCAGCTCCTCGATGTAAGATAACCACTCGGGGCGGTTTTTTTAATTGACGGAGAATGGATAGGGGAAATTCAACGTTCATCATATCAATTATTGAGTCTAATCCAAATTCTTCGCATTTTTGAATAAAAGCATTAAGAGATTCTATTGGCGCATGGCCAAGAGCAATTACCGCATCAGCGCCGGCTCGCGCCGCCATTTCTACTTCTGTCTCGGCTCTGTCCATCGTTTTTAAATCCGCTACCACATAAGGGATGATTTTTGAGCTTCTTTGCGGAGAATATTTTTTGGTGGCTATATTAGCTAATAATTCTATCGAATTTTTAAGGGCCTTGCTAAAGATTTTTTCCTCAGATTCTCCAATCAGAGGCGATAATGGTTCTCCTATAATATGTTCTGTATACCACTTTTTGATTTGTTTTATCCCTTCTTCTCCATATCGTTTAATAAGTGGCGTGCCTGCTTCGATTAATATTCTGTCGCTAATGGGAATTTGAGCAATTATTTTTTGAGCTTCTTCAAGCGTGTTATTGAGGGCTATTTGAAGATAACGCTTTCGAGGATTTAATTTTGTAATTTTTTTATTCATAATCAATTTTCATTATACTACAAAGGGAGATTTTCAAAAATGTTATTGATTTTTAAAATTATTTTTTTAAAATATAAAAAGGTACTTTAAAATTTTTCGGTCCCCCTGATTGAAAAAGGAGCAAAGAGATGAGAAACGAGGTTCGAGTAGCAGAGATTTTAAGTTGGTATCCTGCTTTGACGACCCCCAGAAGGAAAATTTTCTGAAAATTATTAATCATGGAAGAACCGGAGGTTCTGGCTACTTTGTGATTTTGCCGGTGGATCAAGGTTTCGAGCACGGACCAGGCCGGTCTTTTGAGCCTAATCCGCCGGGCTACAATCCTCTCTATCACGTTCGATTAGCCATTGAAGGAGGATGCAATGCCTACGCTGCGCCATTGGGTGCCATTGAAGCAGGGATTGATGAAATTAAAAAACATCGGTTACCAGTAATTCTTAAGGTTAATTCTCATGATTTGATGATGCTCGATTCTCAAGATCCAATGCCTGCGCTAACCGCCTGGGTAGATGATGCTGTAAGATTAAATTGTGAAGCTGTGGGTTTCACAATTTACCCCGGCTCCTCTCAGGCACGAGAGATGTATCATCAATTGAAAAGTTTAGTCGCGGACGCAAGAAAAGCTGGATTGATTGTTGTAGTTTGGGCCTATCCCCGCGGTAGCGGGTTGCCTTCCAAAGAAGCAGAAACAGCGCTCGACGTGGTCGCTTATGGCGTCCATATCGCCTGTCAACTGGGCGCGCATATGATAAAATGCAAACCGCCCTCTGCTTTGGTTTCTCTTCCTGAAAATGTTAAGAGAAATCTCTATTCTCAATCATTGTCTGATTTGGCAGGCAGAGTAAAAGTAGTTATAGAAGCCGCCTTTATGGGCCGACGGATTGTGATTTTCTCTGGTGGCGAGAAAAAAGAATCGGGGGAAGTTTTAGAAGAGATAAGAGAACTAAAAAAGGGGGGAAGTTTTGGTTCTATTGTCGGTCGAAACTCATTCCAGCGTCCTTTTAAAGACGGAGTCGTTCTTCTTCGCCAAATACAAGATATTTATCT
>Ga0197142_1000707_pt1 | contig 30944 bp, 30 predicted proteins | sample GBS60_MetaG_FD_148614 | JGI IMG/M metagenome (GOLD analysis project Ga0197142, IMG submission 148614) | Sediment microbial communities from Great Boiling Springs, Gerlach, Nevada, United States - GBS 60_MetaG | ecosystem: Environmental > Aquatic > Thermal springs > Hot (42-90C) > Sediment...
CGCGCGGCCAAACCCACCACGCGAGGCGCCGCACACGCCATCCGCGCCCCGCGCGGCAAGCCCACGCGCAGCCCGGCGCCGACTTCCGATAGGGATCGCCACGCGCAGCGGGGGAGCGGCCGGCGGCCTGGGGCCGCCGGCCGCTCCCAAGGCCACGCGATCGGTCCTGATGGCAAGCGGCGCCACGCGCGGCAAAACCCGCCCCGCAAAGCGAATGAGAGGCTCAGGCCCTGCCGAACCGGGCCAGCAGATAGTCCACCACCTGGCGATCGATGAGGTCACCCTCACCGTTCCAACGCTCCTCCAGGTTTTCAATGCCCACCAGCGTGCGCAGCGCCTGGCGCGTCGCCTCGTCAAAGCGGCCGTGGCGCGGCCCCCGGTAGTGACCGGTGCGGATCAGGATGTCCTGAAGCGGTTCGGCAACCTCGGCCAGGGGGACCAGGTCTTGCGGCCGCACGACCCCGAAGTAAAGATGATGCAGACGCACCAGCTCGCGGAGTTTGGCGATGGGGTTGGGGTCGTCGTCCACCCGCAGATCGAGATAACGGTCGTTGTTGCCGCCATAGCCGCCACCCTCGCGCACGACCAGCACGGCTGCGGCCTGACGCCCGCGACGATCGCCGCCGGCCTGCTCGCCGGCCTCCAGCGCCTCCACCAGCCAGTCGGCCAGCTCGCCCTCACCCCCACGCACCGCCTCGAAACGCCGGGCCATGGCCTCGACAGTCCCGGGGACCAGGATATTGCCCTGACAGGCGTAGCCCTCACCGATGAGATGACCGGCCCAGGAGTGACACCCCTCGCCGGTAAACGCGGCGGCGCGGCCCTCGCGGTCCACCATGCCTACCTGGCGCAGATGCCGTTCCGCATCGGCGGCAACGAGTTGGGCAATCGTCTCGGCCGCCGGATGGCCGGCCGCCATGCGTTTGAGCCCTTCGGGGCCGTAAAGCACATTGGCATAGGACTGGGTGGCTACGGCGCCGACTTCAGCCTGGGCCCAGGACACCACGGCGCCCACGGCCAGAAACTTGGAGGCGACCGCCACGCCCCATTCGCGACGGCCGGGATCGAAAGCAACAATGGAAAACGTCATGGCCACACCTGCACGAATTCACTGTTTTGGACTTGATAGATGAAGATCGGCGCGTTCACCCGGTCGCCGTTGGCATCGTACACGACCGTGCCGATCAGGGTTTCCAGCTTGAGCCCTCGTAAGGCAGCCGCGATGCGGTTGGCATCGAGGCTGCCGGCCCGCGCGACTGCCGCCAACAGCACCTCGGCCGCGGCGTAGCCGTTGATGGAGTAGGTGTCGGGATTGCGGTATTCCACCGCCTGATACGCCTGAAACCAGGCCGGGGTGGCTACGCTTTTGGGGCTGGGGCCGAACGCGCTGACATACATGCCCTCGGCCGTACCCGCGGCCTCGTCAATGGTCGCCGCCAGAAAGGCGCCATCCGAGGCGAGCATGGGGATGGTGATCCCGGCCTCGACCAGATCGGCGCGTAGATAGGGCGCCTCGATTTCATAACCGGCATAGAAGAGCGCATCCGCCCCTATAGCCCGGATGGCATTCACTTCTTCTGCAAAACGGCTCTGGCCTTCTTTGACCTCGCGCGCCAGCACGACTTCGGCTCCCCGTGCCCGCAGGGCCTGGACCATCTCATCGTGCAACCCGCGACCGTAGGCCGTGTCATTGTAGAGCACGGCGATACGGCGGGCCCCCAACCGTTGGGTGAGGAACTCGGCATCGGCGGCAGCCTGGACCCTGTCGTTGGCGACGATGCGGAAGAATTTGTCATAGCCCTTTTGGGTCAGGGCCACGTTCGAGGCATTCGGTGTAATCACCACCAGGGGGAGCCGGCCATAGACCTCCATTGCTGCCAGCGTCTCGCCGGAGTTGTAATGGCCGATGAAGCCGAGGACTTTTTCGCCCCGATCGAGAGCCGCTTTGACCTCCTCGGTCAGGGCCAGGGCCACCTCCGGATCGGATTCGTCGTCCAGGGCGACGACCTTGACCCGATAACCGGCGACACCGCCGCTGCGGTTGACCTCCTCGGCCCGCAGGCGCACGCCGCCGACGACGGTCTGGCCGCCGTTGGCCTGAAAGCCCGACATCGGCGCGGCCACAAAGAGGATGGCCTCTTGCAGGGGTCGGGCCGTGCAACCGACGAGCAAGAGCAGAAGCACAAGCAGGCTGAGTTTGCGCATGGTTGGACTCTCACGAGGGGATAGAACAGGCCCGCAAGCCTATCAGCACAACAGAGATGAGCAGAGCCGTGTCCTAACCCAGGCCCTGGCTGCGGTAGGTGTAGATTTCATTGATGCTGTTCACCAGGTCCTGGAGGCCGGCGACTTCTTCGGTGATGCTTTCGTGTAAACGCCGATCGTCGGCGCCTTCGATCTCGCGACGGGTACCGATAAGCAGCAGTTGGGAGTACACCGTGCCCAGCGCGGCGATGGAGCGGTCGAGTTGGAGTTCGGCCCGTTTCATCAGGTTATCCAGGGCCTGGATGTTCTCGTACTGCTGTCGTTTGGAAGCCAGATTGGCCTCTAACTGGGCACGCACGGCCGGATCGTGGCGCTGGTTCAAATCCCTTTCCAGCTCGCGGATGGCCTGGGGCACGGCCTGGCGATCGCGGTTGAGGATGCCGTCATTGCGAAACGCCTGCAGGCGTAAGGCCAGATCGTAGATATAGGTCACCCAGGCATCCATCTGGCGCAGACTGTCGGCAATGCGGGCCCGCAGCGGTTCGCTCTTGATGCCGGCACCGATCTGTTGGAGGCGCTCGTAGTACTCCAGCGCCTGGCGATACCGGGACTGGAGATCGCCATCGCGAAGAAGGGAAGGGTCGTGTTCCTCGCGGAACATCGCCGCCACCGCTTTGGCCGCCTCTTCCCGGTCGGTCAGCGTGGTCCAGATGACCCCGACCACGCCCAGGGCACCCAGCATGAGCCAGGTCCACCAATCGAACCAGGGTAGCGTGGTCGGCAACGGTTGGGGGAAGAAAACGGCCAGGAGCAAAGCACCGGCAATGAGCACGGCGTTTTCGAGACGGAACACCGCCCGTTGCAGGATGGCCTTACGGGCGCGGGCTTCGAGATCGCGACGAAAAGCAGCCATCGACCGGTTCAGAAGTACTGCGAGAGCAACCGATACAGCTCGCGGATGGTCTCCGGCGTCCCTTCACGCATCTGGCCGCCGCTGACCTCGGCCAGTCGGCGCAACAGGCGCTGGTCGGCGTCGTCGCCGTAGGCAATGGTGAAGATGAGCACGGGCACTCCCCGGCGGTTATCGGTCTCGATCACCTGGAGCAATTCGGACAGGGTGGTGGAACTGGCGTTTTCAAGGCCATCGGTCATGGCGATGATGGCGTTGATGCTGGTTGTGTCCGCCTCGCGTTGCAGGCGTCCATAGGCCGCGCGGACACCGTCAAGCAGGGCCGTATTGCCCTTGGCCTCGAGCCGGGCGATTTCGTCCAACAGCCGACGGCGATGGGCTTCGTCCAGCGGCGCCGGTGGGATGAGCCGGTAGACCGAAGTGGCGAAAAGCACCATTCCCACCCGGTCCTGGGTACCCTGGATCTGGCCGATAAAGGTCTGCAAGGCCGCGCGCACGTTCTCCAGCTTTTCCCCTTCCATCGAGCCGGACGTGTCCACCACCAGGTAGATATTGGCCGGGCGTTTGGTATAGCGCCAGGCGTTCTGAACGACACGCACCACCGTCGGGCCGGGCATCTGCAGGGTCGTCTGAGGTTCGCGTGGGTCAACGCCGTAGCGGGGCGCAATGGGCGAATCCGGCCCATCGATGGGGATGCTCAGGTCGGCAGGCCGGAAGCCCATTTCCAGGACGCGGCGTTGCCGCTCGGGAGCCAGCAAGAACTCGGCCAGGGCCAGGAAGGTGCGCCGTTGATTGTCGGTGACGGTGGGGTCATCGAGCAGGGCCAGGGGATGGTCTTCCCATAACGTGCCCTCGTGGGGATAGATGGCCACCAGGGGGTCGTTGCCGCCGCGATTGTGCTGGACGACCAGCGCTTCCTGCACGACGAGGGCATCGAGGAAATCCCGGCCCTCGCTGCGCATCCGCTCCATGGCCACGGCCTCGTTTTCGCCGTAAAAGCGAATGGTGCTCTCGATCTGACGCACGTAATCGAGGGTGGTCGGTGCCAGAACATCCGCTTCGGTCAGGCCCCGGGTTTTGCCGGCACCGGCGTAGAACTGGGCCAGGGTAGCGAGCATGCCGCTGGCATAGGCCGTACTGGCATGACTCCAGCGGAAATCGCGGTCGGTCGTCGCCTTTTGCTGGATCGCGGCCCAGCCTACAGGACGGATACCGTGTCCCAACTCCTGGGCGATCTCGGGCCAGACGGCAATGACGATGGGACTGACGGCAAAGCGCACGCTCTGGGCCACGCGACGAGGCGCGACTTCGCCGGCCTGGCGACCTTGCTGTTCGGCCCAGCGCAGGTCCAACAGATCAAGCCAGAGGGAGGCATCGGGACTGAGGGCTTGAAAGGGTGGTGCTTCACCCAGCGCCGCATCGACCATGGCGTCAGGCGGCATCTCCACCAGGCGCACCTCCATGACCCGACCGTCGCTCGTCTTCAGGCGCTGCTTATTGAAGTCGCCCACGAGGGGCGAGAGGAGGTTGACTTTTTCCGGCGAGAAGGCCAGGGTGAGCACGGCCGCACGGGGGTCGGCGGTGGGCGTGGCGCTGCGCGAGGTGGTTTGTGAACGCTCGCTCAGGATGGCGGCGAAGAGGGCGAAGGTGCAGCCACACACCAGGACCAGCAGGCCCAGTCCGGCTGCCAGCCAGGCGCTCGAACGAGAGGCGGTTGGTGGCGATTTCCTGGGGGCTTTCATAGGGATACCCCATGGGGATAAGGAACGGGATCAACGGGCCACATTGAGTTCAAACCACCGCAGCAAGGTCTGCAGGACATCGCGGTCAGGCGCCCGCATGGCGCTCGTGCGAGGGACCACCGTGGCCACACCCTGGTCCTGCCATTGCACAAAGGGACTGGTCGAGGCCTCCGTCACCGGCACATCAGGATGGGTCGGCCGCAGACCGTAGGCAACGGCTTCTTTCTGAACGGTCGGGGAGAGGAGATAGCGCTCGAATTCCAGGGCGGCGTTTTTCTGGAGGGCGCTGGTCTCCGGCCCGATCCAGATGCTCATGGGGAAATCGAACCAGGTGACGAATTCGGGATAGTAAATGAGCAACGGTTCGCCCCACCGGGTGCGGATGCCCTGCATATGGGTGAGCAAATCGCTTTCCAACAGCAAACCGCCATCCCCTTGGGAATAGCCGAAGAGGGCAAAATCTTCGGCCGTGTAGGCCGAGGCGCCGCTGAGATCGGTGGTAGCGCCGAGAAGTTCCTTCAGCCAGGCCTGGAAAGCAGGGTCGGCGACATCGGCCGTGGTGATGGTGGGCCGACCGTAGTACTCCCCGGCGGCCGAGATCATGGCCGTCAGCCCGCCCACGTTCTTGCGCGGGTCGGGGACGACGAGCTTGAAAAAGCCCCAGCCGGGCTGGCCGCCCAATTCGGGCCAGCCGCCTTTGGCCACGGCGGCATCGTGGATGGTACGCCAGTTGATGGCACCGAACGTGCGCAGCAAAACCTCGGCGCGGCTTTGGTAAATGCCCCAGGTGCTCAGGCTGAGGACAAGGGGCCGCACCCGATACTCGCCGTCGGTGAGGAAGACATCGCGGCCGAGCCGTTCCTTGTAGGCGGCATTCGCCAGTTCAGGCAAATAGCGGCTATCGGGGATCCAGGCCGTGGGAAACCGCTCCAGGGCCTGCTTCTGCGCCGCCGTAAGGGTCTCGGGATCGATACCGGGTTCCAGGGCGCCGAATTCATTGCGGTCGAATTTGCCCAGAGCCGTCAGCCCATCCATGGCGATGACCTCGACCTGGATGCGTTCGCCCTCCAGGCGATGGTCTTCGGCGTTGAAGCGTTGCGCCGCCGCCCGCACCCAGGGTTCCACCGGCAAGGCCACCAGAATCCGCACCTGGATGGGACCTTTGGGCACGACGACCAGAGGCCGTTCCCGTTGGGTAGCCCGTAACGCCAGGGCCACGACTACGATCAGCACGGCCACGCCGACGATGGCAAAGAAGACAAGACGAGAGCGCTTCATGGGATACCTCGAAAACGAGAGGCATGAGCAGGCCGAAGCCTGCACCGTCGGCGCCACCTCCAAACGGCGCCGGCTTGCGACAGAAAAGGATCAGGACGGGCGCAACCAGAGGTGCTCCACGCCCAAAGGGCCGGTTTCAGAACCGTGCCCGGCGTAGGGCAAATCGGCAATGTGGGCGATGGTCTCGGCCAATTCCAGGCCTACGCCTACCCACAGCCACTCGTCAGGCCGGTCGGTCGTGCGCACAAAGGTTTGCCAGTAACCGGGTTGGGGTTGGATACGAACGCCCGTGATCGTCTCCCAGGGCAGAAAAGTAGTTTCATCTGTCGCCGACGGCCGCCGCGCCAGGGTGATGCCGTCTTCGCTCAGCTCGGCTATGAGCCGACGTCGAGGGTCAAAACCGGCCCGCCGGCCGAGCCAGGCGGCCAGGGCCAGGCCGGCCAGCAGCAGCAGGGCCAACCATCTTCCCAAACCGCCCAGGCCGGCCAGGAAGAGCATCAGGCCCAACCCGGCCAGCCCGATAACGACCCACCACCCGGCATAGAGATTGGCGGTGAAGCGCATGGCAACGAGTTCAGCGGGCTCGCGCCCAGCCCGGTTTTCAGCCTTCGGCGGCCCGGCTCAGCCCCAGGCGGGCGCGCCGGGCAGCCAACTGCCGCTCCAGCTCGTCCGTCTCCAGGATTTCCTGCATCTGGCGGTCGAGCCGTTTGGCGTCGATCTCGGCCTGGGCCTCGGCCTTGTCCAGACGACGCTGGATCTGGGCCTTGATGTCCTCGAGGCCCGCCGTTTCGGTGCTGACCTCGCCCACGGCCGCCACGGCTTTGTGGGTGGCCTCTTTGCTGCGGGCCAGTTGCAACATGGCCTCCAGATGGATGCGCTCCTGTTTGACCTCGGTCAGCTTGGCTTCCAACCGCAGCTTGGCATCGAGCAGTTTCTGAAATTCGGCCTCTTGCTTTTCGGCCTGTTCCCGATAGTTCTCGGCCAGCTGCTTCATCGTGTTGTAGCGGCTTTGCGCCGCCATGGCGAGCTGATCCTTGCCTTCGCGCAGGAAGATGTCGATGTTGCGGTCCAGTTCTTCGGCCTTGGCCTCGAACTCTTTCTGCTTGCGCCGCAAAGTCTTCGCCTCGCCGCCGACGGTAGCCGCGGCATCTTCGAGGGCTTCGATGTTATCCTCCACCCGGCGGATGTACTCATCCACGACGGCCATGCTGTTGGCCTGGAGGGCCTGATTCACCATCCAGTGCAGATTGGCGGAAATGAGAACGCTAACTTTTTCGAGCAAGGATGCCATGGTCATACTCCTGAGGAACGAGGGGCAAGACGCCTCGCCGAGCAAGCGTCACCCCGAAAAAGGTTGATGGATATCTCCAGTCTATAACCATCTCGTCTGCTTTCCTGACATGCGGACGACAGGCGGCCGACGATGGTCGCGGCCACTATCGCCTGCTAACCGACCAGCTTATAGCCACGGCCGCGCACCGTCAGCAGATAGCGGGGATTAGCCGGGTCGGGTTCGATTTTATGGCGCAAGCGACTGACCAACTTCTCGATGGAGGCATCGTAGACCTGGTCGATGTACGCTTCCCCCCATACGGCCTCGACGATCTGGTATTTGTCGCAGATTTTGTTGAGATGACCGTACAGGAGGAGGAGCAACCGGTATTCAAAATTCGTCAGCGGTTCCACCTGTCTGCCGTCCACCCAGACCTCGCCGGCTTCCACATCCACCCATACCCCGCGTGTGCGTGGGGGCCGGTCGGGATCGGTCAACGCGGCCATCTGGCGGACAAAATGACGAAACAGATCGGCAAAAAAGTGCGGTTCCAGCCGTGTCCCGCGCACCAGGCCCTTGCGTTCCAGCTCGGCCAGGGCCAGGGCATCAAAGGGTTGCGTGGGATCGAAAAGGGCCAACAAGGTCTTTTGCTCGTTTTCGTCCAGATCGCGCCAGATTTTCGTGCATTCGTCCTGCACGGCCATGTCATGCCGGAGCAGATCGCGCACCTGACGATGGATAACCAGGTCGCCGGCGCCGTCGCGACGGGGCTCGCCGGTCATGGCGGCCAGATGCCGGCAGACGATATCGGTGAGGACGGGATGGCCGCCGGCCTGCTCCAGGATAAAGGCCATATCGTGCTCATCGAAGGTGGCGTGCAGTTCCGGGAGCCGTGCCGCAATGAAGGCGCGGGTTTCTTCAGGTTCCCAGGGCGGCAAATAGTGCAGACCCAGGCGGAACAACTCGACGAACTCGTCCACCTGCTCGCCCTGGCGCAGCCGGACCAGAGTCTGGTCGGTGGCAACGACGTAGTGAAGCCGGGTGGGATAGCGGTCCTTCCACCCCCGCAGGTTCAGAAACACGCGCGGTTCGAGATGGGTGAACGGCGCATCGAACTCGTCGAAGATGAATACGGTGCGGCCCGGCGCTGCCTCCAGCCAGGCCGTGAGGGCTTCGTTGAATTGCAGGGGCACATGAAACCGACTGGCCGGCGCCAGCAGGGCATCGTAGGCCTCGCGCAACCGCCTGAATACGGCCTCGCCCAGATCGGCGCCCGCGGCCAAAAGGGTGCGCAGAATCAGCTCGTAGAACGCCTGCTCGCTCCATTCCAGCAGACGATTGCAGTCGATATAGAAGCAACGCATGTCCGCAGGCGAAGGCGTCTCCCCGTTCGTAACCCCGCCAAGCCGGCGCAGCAATTCGGATTTACCCATGTTGCTGACGCCTACCAGGCTGATATCCTGGCCTTCCCTCAGGCGCCGACGCAAATGGGCCAGCAGTCGCAGCCGCACGAACGGCTGCGAGCGGGCAATGGTCATCGGCGTCTCGTGGTCGATACGGAACTGTTCGGACATGCTCGTCATGGCAAAAGCCCTTATCGCTCGCTTCGCGTGAGTCTTCATGTTACTCCCGGTATCCCCTTTCCGCCAAGCCGAATAAGACCCAAGCGCATGCCCACGGCGGCCTTGCCGATTTGCGTTCCATCGCCAAAAACGGCATGCTTGGATTGTTCCGACAAACCGCTTCTACCGGCCTTCATCGCGGCCGCCACTGACCTCCTTCTTGACCCATGTGGCGCCTTTTCATCGCCATCAACCTGCCTCCCCATCTCCTGCAAACCCTGGGCGATGTGCAAAATCGGCTCCGGCAACACCTGAGCGGTCTGCCCCTGACCTGGGCCCGGGCCGAAGGCATCCATCTGACCCTCAAATTCCTGGGCGAGACCGATCCCCGCCGCGTGGAGGGTATCGTCGCCCGCCTGCGCACGGTCGCCGCCGCCTGGCAACCCTTTGTCGTGCCGGTGGACGGCCTGGGGTGCTTTCCCGACCGACGGCGTCCGCACGTGGTGTGGGTCGGTGTGCAGGACCCCGACGGCGCTCTGCAACGGCTGGCCGCGGCCGTGGATGAAGCCATGGCCGATCTGGGCTGGGAGCGGGAGAAACGCCCTTTTACCGGGCATTTGACCCTGGCCCGGGTCAAGCGAAATGCCAACAACGAGGAACGGCGGCGGATCGGCGAACACATCGCCGCGTTTGCGCTGTCTGCGCCCGGTCTGCTGCCGGTGCAGGCGCTCCACCTCATGCGCAGCCAGTTGGACCCCGGCGGTGCCGTGTACAGCGAAGTGGCCGTAGTCCCCCTGGCCGCAACGGCCAAAGCCTGAACGGGAGCAACCCCCATGGCTTCTTCAACTCCGATTCCGCTGATTGCCGTCATCGGTGGTGGCGAATGCAGCGCCGCAGAGACAGCCCTGGCCGAAGCCGTGGGCCGTTTGCTGGCCCAGGCCGGTGTCGGTGTGGTCTGCGGTGGTCGTGGGGGTGTCATGGCCGCGGCCTGTCGGGGCGCGCAAGAGGCAGGCGGCCTCACCGTGGGCATTTTGCCGGGAACAGACCCGGCCGAAGCCAACCCCTGGGTCCAGATCGCCATCCCCACCGGCCTGGGCGAAGCGCGCAATGCCCTGGTCGTGGGCGCCGGTCGTGCCGTGATCGCCATCGGCGGCGAATACGGCACCCTCTCCGAGATCGCCTTTGCCCTCAAAGCGGGCAAACGGGTGGCCGGTCTGCACACCTGGGCCATCCCCGGCGTGGAGAGGGTGGCCGACCCGGCGGCGGCCGTGGCCTATGTGCTTCCCGTCGTCCTCTCCTCCTCGGTCGCTTGAGGAATTTGGGCCGCCGACAGCGGCCGCGAGGATTTCCACCGACGCGCGATGAGGGTGAGCGGGCCTGTCACCGCTACCGTGGCGAGAAAGGCGAGCAAGAAAAGGACGACGACGGCGATGCCCTGGGCCAGAAATTGCCCCGGCCAGTCGGGAGCAAAGCCTGCGGCCGGCCACAGGCCGGCAACCCCCTCACCGCTCACCCCCAGGTACGTTTCGGCGCCGATGCCGTTGTACCCGACGCCGGCCGTGCCGTCGGCCAGCAGACCCACGGCCAGAATGCCCACCAGGGCGGGTATCGCAAACGTGGTCCCGACCCCACCCCGGTCGTACAGGCGCCATGCCCGCTCCAGAAGATAGGTGGTCAACAGCATGAGCAGGCCGGCCACCCCGCCCACCAGCAGCATGGCCGGAGGGGTCAAAAAAGGCGCGCCGGCCAGAGCGGCCACCCATCCGGCCGCTATCCCTCGGGCGCCCAGGAGCGGGTCAGGACGACCGGCCACGAACCAGGTATAGAACAGCGGCAGCAGCGCGCCACCGGCGGCAGCGACGGTGCCGTTTACCACCACGCGCAGCGGCGGCAAGGTGGCCCAATCGGCCAGAGGCCAGGCCAGCAACCAGCCCATCCCCCCGACCAAAAGCAGACCGGCGCCGCTCACGGCCAACAAAGGCAGATGGACCGGCGGCAAGGGGGCCGGACCGGTCGCTTGGGGCAGTCGTTCACCCAGGGTCAGCGTCCCGGCCAGGGCAACAACGCCGGCCAGCCAGAACAGCCAGGCCCCACCGAAATCCGCAAACCCATGTCCGGCCCCGATATTGAATCCCAGATAGGCCAGCCAGCCGCCACCCTGGACCCAATTGCCGATAAGGGGATAGCCTGCGGCGGCCATGCCCAGGCCCAACAACGCCACGACGACGGCGGGCAAACGCCCCCGCAAGGCCACCATCGGCAAGAGCGTTGCCGTGGTCACCCAGGGGAGGCTATTGGCCAGCAGCAGCAAGGCCAGGGGTGTCTGCACGCCTTGCAAGCCGAACCCGGCCATTCCGGCCATCCCCCAGGTCACGCCCCAGTCGGCGGCGATGGCCGACCATTCCCACACCAGGGCCGCCAGGTCGGGATGGTCGACGATCAGGCCGATCCCACCGTAGTGAAAGGCAAAACCGGTCGCCATATAGCCCACCACGGCCAGGGCGATGGCCGTCGGCAGCGTCAAGGCGACCTGACGGGCTTCACCATCGGGCAGACCGGCCGCCGCCAGCAGGGTCAGGGCCACGGGGACAAGCCAGGCCAGGCCACCGGCCACCAAAAGCCACATCGGGATCGAAGAGGTTGAGCTCACGTCGGGTATGATAGAAGGAGATGATCGAAACCCTTATTGCAGACGGACCGCTCAGGACAACGACCGAACGGCAGGCGATGATACCAGATGGCCGAACCCTCTGCAAAAGCACCACCCCTTCTCCTCGATGCCATGCTCGGGAAGCTGGCCCGCCGCTTGCGCTGGTTGGGCTATGATGCCGAGTACCGCAACGACCTGTCCGACGGCGAGCTGATGGCGCTGGCCCGCCGGGAAGGCCGCGTGCTCATCACCCGCGACCGCGGATTGGCCAATCGCCGCGCCTGGCGGGAAGACGGTCGGCGGCTCTATCTGGCCGAAACCGAGCTGGAGGCGCAGGTGCGGGTTATCATGGCGACACTGGGGCCGCCGCCAGGCCCTGGCCGTTGCATCGTCTGCAACGGCGAATTGGACCCGCTGAGCCCAGCCGAGGCCGCCCCGCTGGTGCCGCCCTATGTGGCCCAGACCCAAACCGAATTCGTCCGCTGTCGGCGCTGCCGGCGGGTGTACTGGCCGGGTACCCATCTCGCCGGCCTGGAGGCCTGGCGACCGTGAAACGCTTCCCTTTGCCGACGGCGCTTTTCGCCTTCGCCCTGACCCTGTACCTGGGGACCCTGGCGCCTACCGTCGCGACCGTCTTCGACGACTCGTTAGAACTGCAACTGGCCCTGCCGACCCTTGCCGTTATCCACCCGACCGGCTACCCCCTGTACAGTTTGCTGGGTTGGTTACTGACGAAAGGGGTGCCCATCGGCGATGCCGCCTGGCGTGCCAACGCCTTCTCGGCGCTGGCGGCAGCCGGCGCCGTGGCCCTGTTCTATCCGATAGCCCGCCGCCTGGGCAGCAGCACCGTGCCCGCCGTCACGGCGGCCCTGCTTCTGGCCGTCAGCCCGGTATGGTGGAGTCAGGCCACTATCGCCGAAGTGTATACCTTCCAGGGCCTGTTGACCCTGCTCATCATCACGGCGCTGTTGGCGTGGGACGAAGCTCGCGGCCCTCGCCGGGAACGGCAGCTGGTCCTTGTCGGCCTGACCTTTGGCCTGGGCCTGGCCCATCATCGGCTTACCCTGTTGCTGGCACCGGCGGCCCTGGTCTTTCTCTTCGGCGGTGAGCCGGGATTGTTGCGCCGGCCTCGGGCCTGGTTGAAGCCGCTGCCGGCCCTGGTGGCACCCTTGCTGTCTTACGGCTTGCTGCCGCTGCGCCGTCATATCGGTTCCCTGGACGGCACGTATGCCGATATCGGCTTCTGGGGTTGGGTGATGGGCGGTGGGTACAGCCTTTTTCTGCGGGAGAATCCCTTCGGCCTCAGCCGCAGTTGGGCGGATCTGCTCGGTGTGGTGCTGGCCCAATACGGCATAGCCGGTATGGTCACGACCCTGGCCGGCTGGCCCCTCTGGCGTCGGCAACCCCGGCGTCTGCTGATGCTGGCCCTGGTCCTGGTTGCGAACCTGCTTTTCGCCTCCACCTATCGGGTCGCCGATATCGAGGTGTTTCTGCTGCCCGCTATTCAGGTCCTGGCCCTGGGTATTGCCGTGGGCCTGACTCCCCTGTGGGACGCGGTTCTCCTTTATCTGACTTCGCGGTCGCGCTATCGCAAGGTGCCCCTGGCCGTGGTAGGACCGCCGCTGGCGGCTTTGCTGTTGCTCCTGTGGCCGCTGGGACTGGCCTGGCAACGCTTACCCGCTCAGGACCGCAGCCATCCCCCGGCCCGCGCCTGGGGAGTGCACGATTACGGCGTGGACATGCTGGCGCACGTGGCGCCGGAAGGCCGTGTGGTCGGGCTTTTGGGCGAGATGACGCTGCTGCGCTATTTCCAACGCACCCAGGGCCTGCGGCCCGATGTGGAGACGGTGGCCGCCGATCCCGAACCTGAGCGCCTGGCGGCCATTGCCGCCGGTGTGGCGTCAGGTCGCCCCACCTACACCACCCGACCGGTGACCGGTCTGGCCGAGTCCTTCAGCCTGAGTGCGGCCGGGCCCCTCATCCGCGTCTGGCCGCCGGGCCGGGCCGAGCTTCCGCCGCCCACTCAGGAGGTGGATGTGGCGCTGACCCCGGCCGTGCGCCTGGTAGGATGGGAACTCCTCTGGCGCCGACCGCGCAGCGGGGCCGCTGCGCGGGTGTATTTGCACTGGCAGGTGGAAGCCCCGCTCACAGCCGATTTCAAGGTTTCGGCCCGTTTGCTGACGGCCGACGGCAGCCTGTTGGCCCAGCGAGACGATGTGCCCGTCCATAACACCTATCCCCCCACCCGCTGGCGGGTGGGCGAGACGGTGCGCGACGGTTACGATCTGGCCCTCGCCGCCATGCCTGCCGCTCCGGTGACCTTGCGGATTATCCTCTATGAACCCACCGACGGTCGCGAGATCGTCGTCTGGGAACGGTCGGGAATTTCGCCTTCGGTACCCTGAATTGGCGATGGCTTCGTCGCTGCGCTCCTCGCAAAATCAGCTTGGCGATGGCTTCGTCGCTACGCTCCTCGCCATGACATGGCGAGTATCCTCAAATAATCCGCAATTCCGGATCGGGGCGGAAACTGAGGATGCTGACCTGAGCGGCAAGCTGGCGGGCGATGGTGCGGAAGGCTTCGGCAATCTCGCTGTCGGGATGGGTGGCCACGACCGGACGGCCCTGATCGCCACCCTCGCGGGCGCGTGGGTCGAGGGGCAACCGTCCCAGGAAGGGCACATGCAATTCGCGGGCGGCGCGCTCGGCTCCACCGTAGCCGAAAATCTCATAGCGCTGGCCTGTATCCGGGGCGATGAAATAGGCCATGTTCTCAATGATGCCCAACACGGGTACCTGGAGCTGACGGAAGGCCGTCAGCCCGCGGCGGGCATCGGCGAGGGCCACATCTTGCGGGGTCGAGACGATGACCCCGCCCGTCAACGGCACCGATTGCGCCAGGGTCAATTGGGCATCGCCGGTCCCCGGCGGCAGGTCCACGACCATGTAGTCCACGTCGGGCCAGGCGACATCGGTGAAGAGCTGCCGGATGGCCGAATGGAGCATAGGCCCACGCCAGATCACGGCCTGATCGGGCTGGAGTAAAAAGCCCATGGACATGACATGGATGCCGTAGGCCTGCGCCGGCACCAGCTTGCCGTCGCGCGGGGGCGGCATGTGCCGCACGCCCAGCATCTGAGGCACATTGGGGCCGTAAATGTCGGCATCGAGGATACCGACCCGGGCGCCCATCTGCGCCAGAGCCACGGCCAGGTTGACGGCCACGGTGGTTTTGCCGACGCCACCTTTACCGCTGGCCACGGCCAGGATATTGCGGATGGGCAGGTTGAGCCGCCCGGCAATGCGGCTATCGGGGCGAACGTTGGCATCGAAACGGACGCGCACCTCGCGCACGCCCGGCACCTGCAGCACGGCCTTGCGGACGTCGTGTTCGATCTGGCTTTGCAGCGGGCAGGCAGGTGTGGTCAGGACAACGGTCAAATCCACGGCGCCGTTTTCGATGCGCACATCGCGCACCATGTTGAGGGAGACCAGGTCGCGATGGAGTTCGGGTTCCTGAACGCGGCTCAGGGCCGCCATAACGGCTTCACGGGTAGGTTGGGTTGCCATGGGTCAAGAGAAGGAGCGAAAACGGTGGATCGGAAAACGACTGCGTCTGGATTAAGCATGACGATCGGCGAGGACCATTGCCGCAACCTCGCGTCCGATCGCGACGGCAAAATTGGTGCCGCGATCCCAGGGATAGACCTGGCTCATGCTGGCGAAATACAGGCCCGGTACCGGGGTGCGCAAGGGCGGGATATTGCGGGAGTGGTTGAGCGGTGGGATAGGTTGGGCATAGTCGGTCTTCCACAGCCAGCTCTGGCGCACCCAGCGACGGTCAAAGGCCGGGTTGAAACGAGACAACGCCGGTACGAAGCGTGCCAACAGCTCGTCCTGGCTCAGCCGAAAGTACTCGTGCTCGGGCGGCAGGTAATCGCCCAGATAGACCAGATGGTCGCCGCCGTAGTGCTCGGGCCCGACGAAGTTGGTGTGTTCGACCAGGGCCAGAAAGGGAAAGCCGGCCTCTTTGGGCAGATTGTGCCAGTAGTAGCGCGTGAGCGGACGGTCCAGAGCCAGGATGAGCACCACGGCGCCCAGAGAGCGGAGGTTGCGCAGAGCGGCGGTGTAGGCATCGGGCAGGTCGGGCGCCAGGCGGGCCATCATCGCCGGTGAAGTGGTCGCGATGACGGCATCGAAGGTCTCCACGGTGTCGGGACTTATGACCTGCAAACCGGTCGGGAGCCGATGGACGGCCTGCACAGGGCATCGCAGGCGGATATCCACCCCCTGCTGGCGTAACACATCGGCCAGGGCGTCGAGAAAAGCCTGAAAACCACCGATGAAGGTGCCCAGGCGGGTGGTGCGGGCCTTCAACCGTGCCCACATCCAGGCCATGTTGACGACGGCAAGGTTTTCTTCGCCGAATTTGCCGACGAGGAGCGGTCGCCAGAGCGCCTCGTAGAGGCGTGGCCCCAGCCAGCGCCGCAGCCAGGCGTCGGCCGTGACCCGTTCCAGGGGTTGCCAGCGCGGGGTCAGCCGCAAGTACAGGCCTACCAGACCGAAACGGAGGAAGTCGAACAGGGAAAAATGGCGCAGGGTGAAGCGGGCTGCCTCCAAGATGGAATCGAGGGGATAGAACCGGCCTTCGTAATAGACAACGGTATAGGGCCGGGGAAAGATCACACGCTCGCTCCAGCCCAACTCGGCAATAAGGCCCAGGATATGGCGATCGCTCTGGAACCAGTGATGGTAGAACTTCTCCAGGCTCCAGTCCCAATGGGGGGCTTTGAAACCGCCTGCCAGCCCGCCCACCTGAGCGGAGGCCTCGAAGACGACGACCCGACACCCGGCCCGGACCAGATCGTAGGCTGCCGCCAGTCCGGCCGGACCGGCGCCGATGATGGCGATGGCGTCAGTCATCGGTTGCGGCCAGGGCTTCCAGCACCCGGATCAGCTCCTCGACATCGGGAACCTGGTCGAGGCTGTGGATGGCAGCGTAGCGCAGGATACCGTTTTTGTCGATGATGAACGAGGCGCGTTCGCAGAAGCCGTCGCTGCGCAGGACGCCGTAAGCGGCAGAAGCATGTTTGCCGAAGAAATCACTCAACAGCAGGAATTCCAAACCCAATTCGGCAGCAAAAGCGCGATGGGAATAAGGGCTATCCGTGCTGATGCCGAGGACAACGGTGTGCAGCTTGCGAAATCGTTCCATCTGTTCCTGGAGGCCGGGTAACTGTTTCTCGCAGATGGGACTGAAATCGAAAGGATAAAAAGCCAACAACACGTTGGCCTTGCCACGAAAATGGCTCAGGCGGACGATCTCGCCGTTGCTGCCGGGTAGAGCAAAATCAGGAGCGGGTTGACCGACTTGGGGAAGAGACATCGTCAAGAGGTCGTTTGCATTTCGGTTGGTTTGGTGCGGCCGCTCAGATAAGCGGCCAGGTCCTGTTGAGCCTGGGCATACATCTGCAGCAGGTCTTCCTCACTGCCTTTGAACTGCATCACGCTTTGCACGGCGCAGATCTCGCAGCCGCGCATGAACTTGTAGCTGCCGCTGTAGCATTTGAGACAACCATTCAGACGGATCATGAGCAGGCAAAAAGCCAGTTTGTCGGGATGCATCTCCGGCAAGGGGTTGATACGATCCACCAGGGCCGCCCATTCGGGACCTTTCAGGTTGCGCAGGCGCGGGATCAGGGTGACGGGGAAGAGGATCTCGGCCTTGGGATACATAAGCGAAAGGTAGCTCTTCAGCCTCCCGCAGGTCTAAAATCACAGAAACCTGCGGGAGGCCTGGACAAGGCCAAAAACGCTCGGGCTTCTCCCGAGCGTTGCCGGATGGAAGAGGAAAAAACGGCGCCGACTACACCGCCGGGGTCATTCCAGTTCCAAGGCAATGGCCGCGCGCTGGGCGACGGTGGTCATGGCAACCGGCTTACCGTTGTGCAGGGCCGCCAGCAGGGCCGCCTGGTTGACGTTCAGACGGGCGCAGGCAGCGGCCAGTGTCTCCTCGGGGGAAACGGCGCAACTGTGGCAACCGCCCATGTGAAAACTGGCCAGGATGGCATCGGCATAGGGATGGGTGGCCTGAATTTCGCCGATGGTCGTCTCCGGACCGTAGTTGAGTTGACCGGTCGCCTGGCGGATGGTGAAACGGAGTTCTTTCGCCGTCTCCTCGAGCTGCCCTTTGAGCTCGTCGACATGGAGATTCAGGTCGTAGAGCTGCCCGCTCAGGCGCTCCAGCCGACGGCGCAGGTCGGTTGTCTGCCGCCGGGCCGCCCAGGCATAGATAAGGGCCACGAGCGCTACCACCAGCGCGACGATGACGGGCACAAGCATGGTTCAGGACTCCCTCGGATGGGATGAAACGGAAACCGGAAGAAAGGCGGTGGGGTTCCTGCCCCAAGGCTCAGACCAGCTCCAGTGTCTCTTCCGGATGCATGAGGACACACCGGGCCGTGGTCTCGGCATGGCAACGGGCCTGGAAGTCCTCGGCATCCACCTCAATGTAAGGCCAGGTACCGAAATGGCAGGGGATGACGGTTTTGGGTTCGATGAGCTTGACCGCCTTGATGGCGTCATCCGGCCCCATGGTGAAGTTGTCGCCGATGCAGAGGATGGCCACGTCCACGTGGTCATCGGCCAGCCACTTCATATCATAGGTCAGTGCGGTGTCGCCGGAGAAGTAGATGGTCTTGCCGGCATTCAGCTTGAGGAGAAAGCCGGCCGGGTTACCCCCGTAGGAGCCGTCGGGCAGGCCGGACCCATGATGGGCAATGGTCATCTTGCAACGGCCAAAGGGGAACCGGTTGCCGCCGCCGATGTGGAGGGGATGGACGTTCTTGACGCCTTGCCTGTCCAGCCAGCCCAGGATTTCGTAGTTGCAGATGACGAGGGCGCCGGTGCGTTTGGCGATGGCAACGGCATCGCCCACATGGTCGCCATGACCGTGGGAGAGGAGGATGAAATCGGCCTGGACTTCGTCAGGACCGATTTTCGCGAGAGGGTTACCGGTCAAAAAGGGGTCAATAAGGATATGGTTGCCATCGGCCACGACGGAAAAACAGGAGTGGCCGTGGTAGATGATGGAAACGGACATGGTCGCTCCTCCTGAAAACCAGAACGGTTATAGCTTGACCTCTTTTCCTTCGGCTTTGCGCCGCTCGCGATAATGGAGGAGTTGCTTTTCGCGCAGCTCCATGATGCGCGGCCAGGGCACACCGCTGGGGCTGGTGCCTTCGGCCGGGACCGGCGGCAAGGGCAGGCTCGAGCGGATAACCTCGCCGGTGTAGCCTTCGGGGATGGGAGAGTAATGACGCCCCTTGGGTTTAGCCCGGGCGGTCGGGGCAGGTGCAGGCGCCGCCGCGGTTGGCGCGGGTGCAGCCGGAGCCGGTGCGGCGGCCACAGCCGGCTGTGGCGACGGTTTCGGCGCCGGCGGCCCTTCTTTCTTCGGTTCGGGTTTGGCCTTTTCCGCCTTCTTGCCCTTCCTGGCCTTGGCCGACTCGGCTGCCCAGGCCTTCGGATAGAGGGCGGCGTAGTAGCTGGTGGGCACGCTCAGTTCGGCTTTGTTGTAGATCAGGCCGGGGAAGCGATCGTAGGTGGCCAGCTCGTAATCGTGGTTCATCTTGATGGCGTCGAAGGGGCAATATTCGGCGCAAAACCCACAACTCATGCAGATGCTGGCGTCGATGAAAAACTCGGCCGGCCGGGTAATGGGCTTGCCGCTGGCATCCTGATCGCGCACGATCCAGATGCATTGCGGCGGACACACCTTGGCGCAAATACCGCAGGCGGTGCAACGGTCCTCGCCGGTGTCTTCCTCGTAGATGAGCATGGGGATATAGCGGAAGTTTTCCGGCAATTCGCGGCGCTCTTCGGGGTATTGGATGGTAAAGATGCCGCGCATGTCGGTAGGCTGCCGCAAGATTTTGCCTTTCGAGGTCTCGTAGGCATCGCGATAGCGGGCCGTATCGCGCGCGAAGTCATCGACAAAGGTGGTGATGGTGCGCTTAAGGGTGACGCCGAGTCCGCGTAGAATACCAAGTCCGTACATGAGTGCGCTTCCTTGCTAACGATCGGTCTCGCCGAGGACGATGTCAATGGCGCCGAGGGCAATGATGGCATCGGCGATTTTGTAGCCGATGGACATGGGGGCCAGGCTGTTCAGATTGATGTACGACGGGGCCCGAATGTGGTAGCGCCAGGGGTTGTCCGAGCCATCGGAGACGACGTAGAAACCCAGCTCACCCTTGGGGCCTTCGACGGCGGCATAGGATTCGCCTTTTTCCACGCGGGTGACGTACGAGGGCTTGCCGTTCAGGATGGGCCCCTCGGGGATCTGGTCCAGGGCCTGTTTGAGGATCCGCACCGACTGGCGCATCTCGCCGATCCGCACCTTATAGCGCGCATAGACATCACAACCGTCATCGGTGACCACATCGAACTCGAAACGGTCGTAGATGCTGTAGGGCCGGGCGCGACGCACATCGTAGGGTACGCCGCTGGCGCGCAGCATGGGGCCGCAGACGCTGAGGGCAATGGCATCTTCGGCCGAGAGCAGGCCGACACCGATGCAACGGGCCATCAGGATCTCGTTCTTGGTCAAATAGGTTTCCAGTTCATCGATCCGGCGTTCCAGACGGTTGAAGACGATATCGCGGCAACGCGCAAGCCAGTCGTCGTCCACATCCCGCACCACGCCGCCGAACCGCATGTAGTTGCACATCATGCGGCTGCCGGCGGCGGCCTCGAACAGGTCCAGGATCAGCTCGCGCTCCTCGATGGTGTAAAGGGCCGGGGTGAAAAAGGCGCCCAGATCGTTGAGCAAAAAGCCGACCGACCACATGTGGTTGCAGATCCGGGTCAGTTCGGCCATGATCACCCGCAGGTACTCGGCCCGTTCCGGCGGTTTACCCCGCTCGCCCATCAGTTTTTCCACCGCCAGCACATAGCCGAAATTGTTCGACATGCTGGAGAGATAATCGAGCCGATCGGTGAAGGGGATGTTGCCCAACCAGGTGTTGCGCTCACCGATTTTTTCGTGATTGCGGTGCAGATAGCCGCATTCCGGCTCCAGCCCGACGATGGTTTCGCCGTTCAGGGCCACGATCATCCGAAAAACGCCGTGGGTGGAGGGATGCTGGGGCCCCATATTGACGATGATGTGCTCGGTTTTGAGGGAGGCCCACTCGGGAGGTTCGTAGATGACCGGAACCGGGGGGGGCGGCGGGGTGAAGGTGTCGGGGTCCCAGCCGGCCGGATAGCGCACGTTATCGCCCCAGGGCACGCGGTCCTCGGCCCACTGGTAATGGCCCGCCGGCCAGCGGCTCTTGAACGGCTTATGCTCTTCCTCGTAATAGGGCTCCTTCCAGTCCTTGCGCATGGGATGGCCGTGAAAGCCTTCCCACAGGAAGATGCGCCGCAACCGGGGATGGCCCTGGAAACGAATACCGAAGAGATCGTAGGCCTCCCGTTCCTGGAGGTCGGCGCCCGGATAGACCTTGATCAGGCTGGGAAGCTGAGGATCGTGCTCAGGCAACCGCACCTTGAGCACAATCCCATCCCCACCCTTTTTCGTGTTGAAGAGGTGGTAAACCACCTCGAAGCGGTCGGCGGCCGTGCGGCCCGCAAAGCCCAGGTAATCGACAGCCGTCAGGCAGGAGAGGTAGTCGAAGCCCTGCCGGTTACGCAGATAGAGGGCCAGGTCGATAAGCTTGTCGCGGTTGACGATCAAGGCCGGTGTCCCGCTGATATCGCCCTTTTCGATGCCGAGGACGGCGCCGGGCACAGCCTGGTCATAGGTGGCCATCAAGTCAGGAGCTACGGTGTCGGCAATCGCCATGTCATGCCTCCTGCGTCGCAAGGGTCTCGGCAGCGGCCTGCCGCATGGTCAGACGACGGATTTCCTCGGCCCGATCCGGCAAAAAGATATCCGGACCGAGTTCAGGGATGGTCACCCCGCGCGGGGTCTCTTTGCGATACCAGGGAACCGTGCGCACCGACTGATTCCGCACCTTCTCGTGGAGTTTGAGGATACCGTACAACAGCGCTTCGGGCGTGGGCGGGCAGCCGGGCACATAGACATCGACGGGGAGGTACTTGTCAATACCGGAAACGACGTTGTAACCCTCTTTGAAGGGCCCGCCGCCGGTGGCGCAGGCGCCCATGCTGAGGACGTAGCGCGGCTCGGCCATCTGGTTGTACAGGCGGACGATGGTGGGCACCATCTTCTTGGTCACCGTGCCCGACACGATCATGAGGTCACACTGCCGGGGAGAAGGCCGCATCACCTCCATGCCGAAACGGGCCAGATCGTAGCGACCGGCGGCCGTGCAGATCATCTCGATGGCACAACAGGCCAGGCCGAACAGCATCGGCCACATGCTACTTTGCCGACTCCAATTGTAAAGAAAATCTAAGGAGGTCATGAAGACGTTTTGTTTCAGTTCCTGCGGGATATCGTTATCGTTAGCCATACCCGGTCCTTTCGTCATGCAACAAGCGGAGCAAAGGTACCCGCTGAGATGCCGGCAAGAAACGTTGACCGCCGCCTCGGCGGAAAACAGGAGGCCCCCTGAGAGGGAGGACGTGCCGATTATAGCAACCCCCAGGGAGCAGTGTCAAGGAAAGTTTGTCACAAACTGCCTTCACAATTCGCCAGGATTTTCGCGCGTCTCGTGCCTACCCCGCCCTCCACCCTTGGGGATGATTTGAGCCTCTCCCGCTTTTTCGTTACACTCCTGCTAGTCTATGCACCCTGGGCCATCGGTACCGTTGGCCCTCTTCTCAGGATTGCTATGGTCATCATGAACGCCGTTTATCATCTTCAGCAGCTCATCCGGCTGGATACCACCAATCCACCGGGCAACGAAGTACAGGCCGCCGAGTACCTGGCCGAGGTCCTGGCGGCCGCCGGTTACGAGCCGCAGGTGCTCATCTCGGCGCCGGGTCGCGGCAATGTCATCGCCCGCTATCGCGGCGATGGCAGTCGACGTCCCCTCTTGCTCTACAACCACCTCGATGTGGTCCCCGTCGAGGCTGCGGCCTGGACCCATGCCCCCTTCGGCGGCGAGCTGGACGGGGGCTATGTATGGGGTCGGGGCGCTCTGGATATGAAAAACGTCGTGACCCAGCAACTGATGGTCATGCTGCGCCTGGCGGCCGAGCGCCCGGCCTTAAGTCGCGATGTCATTTTCGCCGGCTGTGCCGACGAAGAGGCCGGCGGTCGTTACGGCTTGCAGTGGCTGGTCACCCACCATCGCGAGTTGGTGGATGCCGAGTTGGGTCTCAGCGAATCGGGCGGGATGCCCGTTTATCTCAACGGCCAGCCTGTCTTCTTTATCCAGGTAGGCGAAAAAGGCAATTGCCGCCTGGTCCTGCGCGCCACCGGAGCGCCGGGACACGGGGCTTCGCCCAATTATCGCGACTACGCCGTCCGCCATCTGGCCATCGCCCTCGAACGCCTGACCCGTCGTCCGCTGCCCACCCATCTCACCCCCACCCTGCGCACGGCTCTGACCACCCTGGCGCCGTGGTTAGGCCTCTCTGCCCCTCAGACCGAGGCCGATGTGGAGGCCTTGTTGGAGCGGTTGCCATCCTTGACCTTGCAAAACATCCTGACCCATACGACGCGTAACTCGGCCGCGCCCACCCTGCTGCGCGCCGGCACCAAGATCAACGTCGTTCCCGGCGTGGCCGAGGCCGAACTCGACGGTCGCATCCTCCCCGGCCAGACCTGCGCCGACCTGATGGCCGAGGTACGCGCCGCCATCGGCGACGACCTGCCGGTCGAGATCATCCATCGGCCTGAGCACAACTCCGAGCCCCTGGAAGCACCCTCGCAAGGCCCCCTATGGGAAACCCTGGTCCACATGTTGCAAAAGCACGCCCCCGGCGCCGTGGTCGTTCCCATTCTCCTGGCCGGCGGCACCGACGCCAAACACCTGCAGCCGTTGCGCACGCAGACCTACGGCTTCAGTCCCATGCTCTTCCCGCCCGATTTCGACTGGCGCAGCCTGGTGCACGGCCATGATGAGCGCATTCCCGTCAGCGCTCTGGAGTGGGGGATTGAGGTCCTCTACGACACCGTGCTTGCGTTGTGCCGATAAGCGCGTGTTTCGGTTCGGCGAGTCCTATGCCTTACACAAATCACATTCGCGGCCATATTGAGGGCGTGATCATCAAAGAGCTGACCACCCACGCCGATCCGCGCGGGTTCTTCCGGGAGATCATCCGCGTGACCGACCCCTTCTTTGCCGATGGCTTTGCCCAATGGAGCCATGCCCGCAACTTCCACGGCGTCGTCAAAGCCTGGCACATCCACCGGCAACAGACCGATTGGTGGTATTGCCCCATCGGCAACATCAAGGTCGCGCTCTACGACACCCGGCCCGAAAGCCCCACTTACGGCCACCTTATGGAGCTGTACATGGGCGATAACTACCCGCCCATCGTGCTGTGCATCCCGCCGGGTGTAGCCCACGGCTATAAGGTGCTCAGCGCCGAGGCCCATATGCTCTACATCACCAGCCAGACCTACAATCCCGCCGACGAGGGCCGCATTCCCCACGACGACCCCACCATCGGCTACGATTGGTTGGCGGGTCCGCCCATCACCTGAACCATGCTACGTCCCGGCGACATCCTCGGCCCCTATCGCATCGAGCGCGAGCTTGGACGGGGTGGAGCGGCCATTGTCTATCTGGCCTGGCAGCAACGGTTGGAACGGCCGGTGGCGCTGAAGGTGCTTTATGAGCACCTGCGCGGGGATGTCGGTTTTGTGGAACGGTTTCTGTTCGAGGCGCGCGCGGCGGCCCGGCTCAACCACCCCAACATCATCACCGTTCACGATGCCGGCCATATTGACGGCATCGACTACATCGCCATGGCCTATGTGGAGGGTGAGACCCTGGCCGATATCTTGCGCCGCGTGCCGGGCCCCTTGCCGACCGATTTTGTCCTTAGCGTCGTCGCGCAGGTAGCGGCAGCCCTCGATTACGCCCACCAACGCGGGATCGTCCATCGCGATATCAAGCCCAGCAACATCCTGGTCCAGGACAACGGGCATGTGCTGCTCACCGACTTCGGCATTGCCCGCGCGGCCAGCTTTACCGGCCCGATCACCCAGGCCGGGATGGTGCTGGGCACACCGGAGTACATGTCGCCGGAACAGGCCGCCGGAGTGGCGGTCGATGGCCGTAGCGATGTCTACAGCCTGGGGATCGTGGCCTATCATATGCTGACAGGGCAGCCGCCCTTTCGCGGAGAAACGCCCCAGGCGACGCTCTACGCGCACCTTCAGCAACCGTTGCCCGACCCACGCAGTCTCAATCCGGCCCTGCCTCCGGCCGTGAGCACCGTTTTGGCCATGGCCACGGCCAAAGCACCGGAACGGCGCTATCCCACGGCCACGGCCTTTGCCCAGGCCCTGGCCCTGGCGCTGACGGCTGCCCCCGGCACGGCCGCGACCGTGTTGCCCCCTGCCGCAGGAGCCACAAGGCCACCCGGACCTCCAGGCCCTGCGCCGGCGGTGGCGGCTCCCCTTTGGCCCTATGTGCTCCTCGGCTTCCTTCTTGGGCTGGCCGCGCTGGCCTTCGTGGCCTGGGCCTTGCTGCGCGGCCAGCCGGACGCAGCGCCTGCGCCTGCCCGTTCACCCACGGCCGTGGTCGGCGGCATCCCGGCCACGGCGACACCGACGCCGATGGTTCTATTGCCTGCCCCTACGGCCACACCGACGGCCACGCCCACGCTCACGCCCACACCCACACCGGAGCCGCGGGCGGCTTATATCGTCTACGTCAGCGACCGCACCGGGAACCCGCAAATCTACCGCATCGGCAGCGATGGCCGCGATGACCGCCCTCTCACCCACGAAGGCCGCAATGACCGCCCTTTTTGGTCGGCCGACGGCCACCTCCTCTTTTTTCATAGCGATCGCGGGGGGCGGCTGGCTCTGTGGTCCATGCGCCCCGATGGCAGTGAGCAAACTCCGGTTTTCGAGGCAGCCGATGCCGTAGCCTATGCCCTCAGCCCCGACGGCCGTCACCGGGTCTATGCCCGTCGGCAGGAAGACCGTTATGACCTCTATCTCGACGGCCTCCCCTGGTTGTCTATCCCCGGCGAGCAACTGGCCTATGTCTGGTCACCGGATAGTCGTTTTGTCGCTTTTGAGCTGAACCGGGTGCGCAAGCGCATCGCCATCGCAGCCGTGGGGGTCGGTGTCCCTTGGTTCGAGACCGAGGAGACCGCCAACGCCTGGAATCCCACCTGGTCCCCGGACGGTCGGTGGTTGGCCTTCGCCTCCGATCGGGATGGGAATGCCGGGATCTATCGGCTCGATCTCGCCAACGGCAGCCTGGTGCGGTTGACACCCCTTGAGGATTGGAGCCAGGTGCCATCCTGGTCGCCGGATCAAGGTGACGGCGGCGCCATTGCCCATATCGTCGGCGATGGGAACAACACCTGGAGCCTGTTCGTCATGCAGGCCGATGGAAGCCGGCGTGCGCGGCTGTATAACCCCGTGTTCCCCGGCACAACGCTGACCTGGTCGGCCGATGCCGGCCGGATCGCTTTTGGGATCGCCGACGAGGACCGCGAACTGGCCGTCATCGCCCGCAATGGAACCGGGTTTCTCCGGCTCACCGATAACAACGCCAACGATTGGGATCCGGTATGGGAGCCGCGCTAGCTTTCGGCGACTTCGAGCAATCCCTCCCGGTCGAGAATGGTGATACGCTTGCGACCGATTTCGATCAGCCCGCGACTTTTCAGGTCGTTGAGCACCTGGGTAGTCGTCTCACGATAGGTGCCGACCATTTCGGCCAGATCCTGGTGGGTCATCCCCAGGATCTGGTTCCCCTCGCCGGCCAGGCGCAACAGCAGAGAAGCCAGACGAGCAGGGATGTCCTTGAAAGCCAGGTCTTCCAGACGGGCTTCGGCCTCGCGCAACCGACGGCCTGTCACCTCCAGGATGCGCAAGGCCACCTGAGGCCGTTGCAGGATCAGCCGTTCCAGATCGGCGCGACCAAGCAGGCAAATGGTACAGTCGGTCAGGGCTTCGGCAAAGGTGTTGTGCATCTGTTGACCCAGTAAGGCCATCTCGCCGAAAAGCGACCCCCCTCCCAGAGTGGTGATGACGAGTTTCTTGCCCTCAGGGGAAATCCGATAGAGCTGTACCTGGCCCTCCTTGAGCAGGAAAAGCACCTCTCCGGCCTCATCCGGGCGATAGAACACCTTACCCTTACGCACGGTGGTTACGGTGCTGATGCGGTCGAGTTCCTCACGCTCCTTGTCCGACAGGTCCTGGAACAGGTTGGTGGTAGAGAACTGGCGTAGGTTGTCGTTCATAATGACCTTGAGCCGGGGGAAGGAAAGAGCTAATAATGGGGCCGATCCTCGCCGGGATGAAACCGGTGCCATCGGCGATAACCCTATTATAGAGCCTGCATCGCCGGACAGGCAAGAAATCGTGAAAGTTTGCGCAACAGCATACCCAATGCGTAGAATGCAGGCTATGCGCGTCCTCATGATCTCAAAAGCCTGCGTGGTCGGCGCTTATCAGCGCAAGCTGGAGGAGCTGGCCCGGCTACCGGGAATGGAGCTGGTCGTGCTGGTGCCGCCGAGCTGGCGCGATAGCCGCGGGGAGCAGCGTTTGGAACGGGCCTTCACGCGCGGCTATGAGCTGCGGACCACACCGGTGGCCCTCAACGGCCGTTTTCATCTCCATTTTTATCCCCGGTTGGCCGCCGAATGCAAAGCCCTGCGTCCCGATCTGGTCCACATCGACGAAGAACCCTACAACCTGGCCACGCGGCAGGCTATAGGCCTGGCGCAACGGTGGCGCATCCCGGCCTGTTTTTTTAGCTGGCAAAACCTGTATCGGCGTTATCCGCCCCCCTTTGGCCTGTGGGAGCGCTACGTCTTGCGCCATGCCGCCTACGCCATAGCCGGCAACCATGCCGCGGCCCAGGTGCTGCGGGCCAAGGGCTATGGGGGCCCGCTGGTCGTCATCCCCCAGTTCGGCATCGATCCCGATTTGTTTGCGCCGGCGACGGCCCCGTCGGCCCAACCCTTTACCATCGGTTATGCCGGCGGTCTCGTCCCGGAGAAAGGCGTGGATACCTTGCTCCGAGCCTGCCGAGCTTTGCCGGGGTCATGGCGATTGCTGGTGGCCGGCGAGGGCGCGCAGCGGCCCGCCCTGGAGGCCCTGGCCGACCGCCTGGGCATTGCCGATCGGATTGACTGGCGCGGCCGCCTGAGTTCGTTGCACATGCCGCGCTTCTATCAGGAGCTGGATGTCCTCGTCCTGCCTTCGCGCACCCGGCGCCACTGGAAGGAGCAATTCGGCCGGGTTCTGGTTGAGGCCATGGCCTGCGGCGTGACCGTCATCGGCTCGGACAGCGGCGAAATCCCCCATGTCATCGGCGATGCCGGGCTGATCTTCCCGGAAGGGGATGAGGCAGCGCTGGCGGCTTATCTGGATCATCTGCGTCGTGAGCCCGACTTGCGGGTCGAGCTGGGCTGCCGGGGGCGTGCCCGTGTTCTGAGCCATTTCACCCAGGCCCGGATCGCCCAGGCGACTTATGCCGTCTATCGGCAGATGCTCAGTCTGGAACAGCCGGTCGATCGGCCGGAAGCGATGGCTCCCCTGCCCACGGCGGAGGCCTGACCCCCATGGCTACAGCTCCCGCCTATCCCCGGCCTCCCAACCCGCAGGCGGGCCCGTCATGGCGCAGCCGGGTGCGCCGCGCGCTGGCCATCGCCCTGACCCGATGGCTCCCTGAACCGGCGGCAGCGAGCACCGGCACGGGCCTTTTGCTCATGCGGCCCGACCATCTCGGCGATCTGCTCTTCCTGGCCCCGGCCCTTCATTGGCTGCGTCAGCAGGCGCCGGAGTTGCCGTTGACCCTGATGGTGGGACCGTGGGCGCGACCGGCGTTACCGGCCCTGGCCGGCGCCTACGATGAGCTACTGGAAGTGCCTTTTCCGGCCTTCGCGCGGGGGGAACGCCAGGACGTGGTGGCGCGCTGGCGCCTGGCCTGGCAGTTGGGACGGGCGCTGGCCGGTCGGGGGTTGGCGGCAGCCCTCATCCTGCGGCCTGACCACTGGTGGGGCGCGCTGGTGGCCCGGCTGGCCCAGATCCCCGTGCGGTTGGGTTACGATACCTACGAGACGGCGCCCTACCTCAGCCGGCGGCTGCCGTTGCGGCACGAACATGCTGTGGCGCGCAATCTGCGACTGGTGGGGGCTTTCCTGGGACATGAGCCTGTCCTAAAGCCGACTGCGCACCCGCTGCGCTTTCCGGTAGGCGATGCCGACCGGGAGGCCGCCATGCGCTTGTGGGCCACGACCGGTGACCGCCGCCCTTATGTCGTCATCCATCCCGGCGCCGGCGCCGCCGTCAAGTTGTGGGAGCCGACGGCCTGGGCCGCGGTGGCCCGGGGGCTGCACGCGCGGGGGGCTACGGTGGTGGTCACAGGCGGGCCGGGTGAAGAAGCCCTGACGGCAGCGGTCGTGGCAGCCGCCGGTGGGGCGGCCGTGGATTTGGGCGGCCGCACCTCCTTTGGCGTCCTGGCCGGATTGCTGGACCAGGCCGACCTGGTGTTGGGACCGGATAGCGGCCCCCTCCATCTGGCCGTGGCCGTCGGTACGCCCACCATCCACCTCTTCGGCCCGGCCGATCCGGTCCTATTCGGGCCGTGGGGCGATCCTCGCCGCCATGTGGTCCTGCGATCGCCCTGGACCTGTGCGCCCTGCGGCCGCCTGGATTGGCCTGACGTACCTGCGCATGGCTGTGTGCGCGCCATCGCACCGGAGCCGGTATTGAGCCAGGCCTTGGCCATGCTGGCGGACAATTGACGAGAGCCGGTATCCGGTTGTAGACTGGCTTTATCGCGTTCGTTTCTTCTCCTGCGGGAGGCTGCGATGGTTACGTCTGACCTGGCCCGTTATCAGCGCCAGATTATCTTCACCGGCCTGGGCGAGGCCGGTCAACGGCGGCTACTGGCCGCCAGTGTCGTCATCGTCGGTTGCGGCGCCATCGGCAGTGTGCTGGCCAATCATCTGGCCCGGGCCGGAGTGGGCCGGCTGCGGGTAGTCGATCGGGATTATGTCGAGTTGAACAACCTCCACCGGCAGATGCTTTTCGACGAAGACGACCTGGCCGCCCGCCTGCCCAAGGCCATTGCCGCCGAACGCCATCTGCGCAAGTTCAACAGCGAGATCGCCGTCGAAGGCGTGGTAGCCGATTTCAACCCGGGCAATGCCCTGGAGCTGTTGCAGGGCGCCGACCTGGTCCTGGACGGCACAGACAATTTCGAGGCGCGCTACTTGCTCAACGACGCCTGCCTGAAACTGGGCCTGCCCTGGGTCTACACCGGCGTGGTGGCCTCCTATGGCATGACGGCCACCCTTATCCCCGCCAAGGCCGCCGCCAGAGTGGGCCGCACGCCCACGGGCTGCCTGCAATGCCTGTTGGGGCCGGATCCCCCCACCGGAGGGCCGACCTGCGACACCGTGGGCGTGCTGGGGCCGGTCGTGGCGACCCTGGCCTCCATCAGCGCCGCCGAGGCCATCAAAATCCTGACCGGCAGCGGCGAGCTCAATCCCGGCCTGTTGCACGTGGATTTGTGGTACAACAGCTTTGAGATCTTCACCTGGGCCGGTCCCCAGCCGGATTGTCCGGCCTGTGGTCGCGGGGAGTTTCGCTTCTTGAACGCCGAAGTGGGCAGCCGCGGCGTCGTCCTTTGCGGCCGTAATGCCGTGCAGGTGAGCGCAGCCCATGCCCGGCTTCATCTAGCGACCGTGGCCGAACGGCTGGCTGCGCTGGGCCGCGTGCGGCAGAATCCCTACCTGGTCATGGCCGAGATCGACGGCTACGAGTTCACCGTGTTTGCCGACGGCCGTGCCATCATCAAAGGGACCGAAGACCCCGAGCTGGCGCGCAGTTTGTATGCCCGCTACATCGGGGTATGAGTGAGGCCATCGGTCCGGACGAGAACGTCGGTCCAGGTATCAGGGGATGACCTTGACCATGTTCGCTTCCAGCCCGGGCGTCATGGCGAGTCGGCCATGGTGCGGCCCAGCATTCGCAAGGGCAGAAACGGTGACCGTCATGGCAAGTGTCCTATCCCGCCGCCGGTAGAATACGCTTTGGCAAGAACCCTCAGGAAGTTGCCGGGCAAGCGCGGAGCGGTTGTGTCATGGCGAGGAGCGCAGCGACGAAGCCATCTCCTCGCGCGATTTGGAGATGGCTTCGCCGCCTGCGGCGGCTCGCCATGACACAACCGCACGGCGGCTCGCCATGACAGAAAACCGCACGGCA
>Ga0197142_1000708_pt1 | contig 30940 bp, 29 predicted proteins | sample GBS60_MetaG_FD_148614 | JGI IMG/M metagenome (GOLD analysis project Ga0197142, IMG submission 148614) | Sediment microbial communities from Great Boiling Springs, Gerlach, Nevada, United States - GBS 60_MetaG | ecosystem: Environmental > Aquatic > Thermal springs > Hot (42-90C) > Sediment...
AATCAGAAGAACTACGAGGACTTCGTTAAAGCCTTCTTTCTAAAGTAACCAACTCTGTCAAAGATTTCGTAAAGCACAGGGAGTAAGAAAAGGCTAAGAGGTAGTCCTGTAAATATACCACCTATGACCACTAAGGCAAGGGGTTTTCTAAGCTCTGAGCCAGCAGTAAGACCGAGGGCTACGGGTATCAACGCAAAGACTATGGTTATGGTAGTCATGATTATAGGCCTTAGCCTTTCTCTTCTTGCCTGAAGTATGGCTTCCCTGGTGGGAAAGCCTTCCTTTTTGAGTTGTATAATCCTTTCTATAAAGAGTACCGCATCTCTGACGATAATGCCTACCAGCAGTATTATTCCAAAGTAAGAGGGAACACTAAGAGAGGTATTTGTGAGCCACAAAAGCCCAAAGGCTCCCATTACGGACAAAGGCACCATTACCAAAACGGTGAAGGGATGTCTGTAGCTTTCAAACAAGGACGCAAGGACCATATAAACACCTACCAAAGCAACTATCAAAGCCAAACCTAAGCCTTGAAAAGCTCTGGCAAATTCCTTTGCCTGTCCTACCGCTTCGTAAGTATAGCCAGGTGGGAGGTTGTTTTTAAGCCAATCCTCCAGCTCCTTTACAGCCTCTGCCAAGGACTTCTCTCCAGACAAGTTTGCAAAAAAGGAAAAAGAATACTGTCTGTTGTATCTGTTTAGAAATTGGTAACCAGTTCTCTGTTCTACTTCTACCACCTCAGAAAGTGGCACTAAGGATCCGTTCAAGCTTTTGAGATAAACTTTCCTTAGGTTTTCCACATCTTCCACAAAAGAAGGAATAGCCTTTATATAAACATCATAGCTTTCTGAGCCAAGCTCATAGGTTGCTATCTGCAGTTTTCCAAAAAGCACCCTCAAGGTAGTAGAAACCTGCTCCACACTTATACCAAGGTCTGCAAGCTTTTCCCGATTAACTTTTATATGCACCTGTGGTTCGTTCAACCTGAGGTTCGTATCCACATCCCTGTATCCGGGTCTTCCTTGGAATTCTGCCAAAAGTCTGTTTGCTATATTCTGAAGCTCTTCTATATCTGGACCTTTAATCACGTATTGTATATCCACCTGCCTTCCACCCCCCGGACCTACTATACCAGCAGACTCTACGCTAACTCTCACATCTCTTAGCTTTGCAAACTCTGCCCTTAACATTTCCATAACTTCCCTTTGATGGGGTCTTTTGTCCCTTTCAACCAGATAGACAAAAGACAAACCACCGTTAACGGTTGGTCTTCCTGCCACTCCCTGACCCATAGCCAAGCCGAACCTTTCTACGTATGGATTTTTTCTGATTATCTCCTCTACTTCTTTTGTTTTTTGTTCGGTAAATTCAAAGGATGAGCCTACGGGCGTTTCAAACCTTACCAAAAACCTGCCTTCATCCACCAGTGGAAAAAACTCCTTCTTAGTCATTCTAAAAAACTGAAGACCAATCACTACGCTGACTAAGGAGAGGCCTATAACTATAGCTTTGTGGTCCAAAGACCACCGAAGGGCCCTATCAAAATAGCTTTCAAACCTTGCATAGAGCTTAGTAAAGGGGTTTTCTGCTGGAACCTTATCTACCAATCTGGAAACAGCCATAGGCGTAAAGCTTATGGCAACTAAGTAGGAGATGGCTATGGCTACAACCAAAGTTAGAGCAAAGCTTCCAAAGAGCTTACCTATTACACCCTTCAGAAATATGATAGGTATAAATACGATTATCAGAGAGGAGGTTGAGGCAAGCAGTGCAAAGATGACCACTCTTGTCCCCTTTTCTCCTGCTTCTAAAGGTGGTAAGTTTTCCTCTTTGCGCCTTCTGTAAATGCTCTCTAAAACCACTATGGCATCGTCTATAACTATGCCTACTGCCACAGCAAGAGCCAAAAGGGTAAAGGTGTTCAAAGACTGGTCTGTTTGATAAAGAAAGAAAATTGTTCCAAGAAGGGCAATGGGTATGGCAAAGATGGGGACGAAGGTAAGCCTTAAGCTACCTAAGAAAAAGTAAACAACCAGTGAAGTTAAGAAACTCCCAATGATTATCTCCTCCACCGCAGCCTTTACGCTGTCTTTTACAAACACGCTGGCGTCAAAAGTTGTAGCCATCTTTAAATCAGGTGGAAGCTGTTTATTCCACTCTTCCATCCTTTGCTTTATTCTTTCCACAGTGGCTACAGTGTTTGTTTTGGACTGTTTGTATATCACAAAAGCTATAGCCTGCTCCCCCATAAACCTTGCCATACCTCTTTTTTCATCCTCTCCAAACTCTACATAACCGATATCCCTGAGCCTGAGGTTAGGGTTTATAAAAATGCTTTCCAGCTCCTTTGCGTCCTTTGCCTTGCCGTAGAATCGGATTATGTAGTCTCTTTCCTTTCCGTATATTGCGCCGGCCGGTGAATCTAAGTGGTTTTTAACTACCGCTTCCACAACTTCCTGAACAGCCAAGTTCCTTGAATAGAGCTTTTCTGGATCTATCCTTATCCACATTGCGTTGTCTCTAAATCCACCCAAATCCACCTGTCCGACTCCATCTATCCTTTCAAAGTCCCTCTTTATAATCTTGTCAGCCCAATAGGCTAAGGTTTGATAGTCCGCAGTTTTTGAATAAAGAAGAACAACCAGTATGGGTGCAAGGGAAGTATCTACTTTTCTAACTAAGGGAGGATCCACACCCTCCGGAAGCCTTCTCATAGCCCTTTGGACCGCATCTCTAACTTCCTGAGCTGCTATATCTATATCCTTTTCAAGGGAAAAGGTAATAGTAATCCGAGAAGTGCCAGAAAAACTTTGGGAAACTATAGACTCTATACCACTTATGGTTGATATTTGGTCCTCTATTACTCTGGTTACGTTCACATCTACCACCGTAGGATCAGCACCGGGGTAGGTGGTAACTACGCTAACTGTGGGAAAATCTACATCCGGAAGTCTATCTATGGGTATGTTTCGCAGGGAATAAAGACCCAAGAGGATAAAGGCAAACATAAACATCCATGAGGTGACCGGTCTATGAATAAAAAATCTATACATTAAATGGCTATTATATCTTAGCTATAGATCTCTAAGTTATATTTCTATGACCTTTAACACCTCTTCCAAGACTGGCGGTAAAACTTTTGGTTGATTGCATACCTTTATGGCTGTGTCAGGATCCTTTAGCCCATTTCCAGTAAGGGTGCAAACTACCACCTCACCACCACGGAAGAAGCCTTCCCTGCAGAGCTTTATAAGTCCTGCTACGGAAGCGGCAGAGGCAGGCTCACAGAATATACCCTCCTTAGATGCGATCAACTTATAGGCATGCAGTATTTCATCATCGCTCACCGCATCAATCAGACCACCTGATTCTTTAGAAGCCTGAAGGGCGGATTGCCAACTGTAAGGATTGCCTATCTTTATGGCTGTGGCTATTGTTTGTGGATTCTTTATGGGATAGCCTTTAACTATGGGTGCAGAGCCCTCCGCTTGCCACCCCATCATCTTTGGCAGTTTGTCAATCTTCCCCCGCTCGTAATACTCTTTATATCCTTTCCAATAGGCTGTTATGTTCCCCGCATTTCCTACGGGTATGAAGTGATAGTCTGGAGCAAAGCCCAGTGCGTCGCACACCTCAAAGGCACCAGTTTTTTGCCCCTCTATCCTGTATGGATTTACCGAATTGACAACCTCTACTGGAAGTATCTCCCCTAACTTCCTGACTATTTCTAAAGCGTCGTCAAAGGTTCCTTGAATTGCCAAAACCTCCGCACCGTAGATAACAGCCTGTGAAAGTTTTCCAAGGGCCACCGCACCTTTTGGGAGAAGCACGTAAGCCTTTAATCCAGCCCTGGCAGCGTATGCGGCAGCAGACGCAGACGTGTTTCCAGTAGAAGCACATATTACAGCCTTTTTTCCACTTTCTACAGCCTTTGATATGGCAAGGGTCATACCTCTGTCTTTGAAAGACCCAGTGGGGTTTAAGCCTTCATACTTTAGGTAAATCTCTCCCTTAAAGCCAATTTCCTTAGCTAAGTTGTCCGCCTTTATAAGAGGAGTATTTCCTTCACAGAGAGTTATTACAGGCGTCCTGTCGCTGACGGGCAGATACTCCTTATAGTGGTATATAATTCCTCGCCAGTAATTCATCAAAACTTAGAGAAAATTATAAATTAGTTTTCAGGAGGCTCCGAGCAGAGCCCCTATAGAAATGCTGAATTTAATTAACCCTCTGATACTCTTGCATATATCCATTCCCAGCTCAAAATCCACCAGCTTGTTGTTCCTTAAGATTAAAACCTCCGCAAAACAAGGTTGGTTGGGATGAGGCTGTCCGAAAAATCCCCCATCGGGACGTCCCCCCAACCTCTAAGGGAACTAACCTACTCCTCGCCCTGCTGAACGCCCCTTCCACAAGCACTGGCTTCGGCTTGCTCTGAGGGCTTTTAAGCTTTTTTACATACATCTTAGGCTTTATTATAACCACCTTGAGGGATTTTTAGAACAGTCTCATTGCCCCCTTGAGCAAGCTCATTAATATGTGGTAGTATATTTCATTCACCATGAGGTGGATGATTGGTCTGTTTTTGGCAATAGCTTTTACGATGGCCAATGAATGCATACCAATAGAAGGATATGCTTCTTGGTATGGGGGTAAGTTTCACGGAAGGAAAGCATCAAGCGGTGAGGTGTTTGACAAGTATAAATATACCGCTGCGTCAAAGCACTTTGATATGCACTCTTACGTACTGGTTAAAAATCTTGAAAACGGTAAGGAAGTAGTGGTTAGGATAAACGACAGAGGACCCTACAAAAAAGGAAGGATAATAGACCTTTCAAAATCCGCTGCAGAAAAACTGAGGATGCTCAAAAGAGGCGTGGCTAAGGTTCAGGTAATACCCTTGGGCTGTGTCGCAAAGGGAGACTCAGAAGAGATCATCGGAGACCTTATAAAGACCGATTGATCAAAAGCGTTCCACACCCGCCCAGCTGATCCTTTCTGTATCTTGTGGATAGAGTTACCCTTACATCCTGAGATTTTAGGAAAAAAAAGTGTTTTTCGTATTCTTCTGGCAACATTTGAACAAAGTTTGCATTGGTTTTATTGTAATACAGCAAAACTGCATTCACGCCTAAAGCCTTTACAAGTTTAGCAAATTCTAAAAGCTCCTCCTGCGAATCGTTAATACCTTTCAACAACAAGTAAGCCAAACCTATTTTTTTCCTTTTGCGTTTGCTTAGAACTCTCAGATGAGTTTTTAAGATATCCAAAAGGGTCTTAAGACTTCCTGCGTGGGGTAATAGGTATTTTCTCTTTTCTTCGTCTAAAGTGTGGATGGATATTGTTATGCCGTTGTGTGGAAGGTCTAAAAGGTTTAAAAGCTTGTCTGTTGGAAAGCCAGTGGTATAAAAGGAAACTTTTACACCATCTTTTTTAAAAGCCCAGAAAGCCTGTTCTACGTTTTGATAGTTCATCAAAGGTTCGCCTATTCCTGCGATGGCTATTCTTTTTATGGGAAGCCTTTCCTTCAGGAGCTTATACTGTAAATATATCTCCTCGTAGCTTAGGTTTCTAAAAAGTCCCTTTGAGCCCGAAAGACAAAAAGGACAACCTATGGCACAACCTACCTGTGAAGAGATACAAAGTGTGTCCCCCCTATAAAAAACTGACTCCACTTTTAAGCCATCATCCAGCTCAAAAAGATATAATCTATTTAAATCACTCCTGAGTTCCTGCAAAAGCCTCATAATCTAAGTTTATTCTTCTGCAACATGTGGGACATTTTTTGCAATTTTCCAAGGACTTTTTATAACCAAAGGGCAAAAGCCCCTCTAAGGGCACACGAACTCTTTTGTCATCAGCCTCCAACATAGCATACTCTTGAATAGGATCTACAAAAGCAAGCTTGAATTCTTTACCTTGATAACAAAGAGGTGTTCCAATTTCTGGTAAGATTTCCTTTACTAAGTAATTGTCCCTCTCATACGCCAGACAGCATAGAAGTCTTCCACAGGGACCTGTGAATTTGGAAGGAGAAAGCGGTAGGTTCTGATTGTGTATGTCATAGACATAAACAGATTCAAAATTCTCTGTAAATTTTGCACAGCATGTGTCGTTGCCACAGTTTCCAACCCAACCCATCATCTGAACTGCATCCCTTACTCCAACCTGCCGCATCTCTATACGTTTTTTTACAACCTTTGCAAGGTCCCTCACCAAAGGTCTAAAATCGACCCTCTGCTCAGCAGTGTAATAAAAGAAGACTTTAGACTTATCAAGTGGTATGTATGTTTTGAGAAGCTTCATGCTGAGGTTGTATTGCCTTATCTTATCCTTACACAATTCATGCACTTCTTGGGCCTTTCTTTCGTTTTCTTCTGCCTTAGCTATATCTTCTTCGTTAGCCCTTCGTACAAAGGACACACTTAAGGACAAACTCTCTTTTGAATAACCCAGAACTTCTACGATTTCCTCCCCCTTTTCCGAATTGACTACTATAAGATCGCCCCGGCTTAACTCTTCATTAACGCCATTAACCTGTGTAATCTTCCTTGTATCTTTGAAGCGAGCCTTTATGTAAAGCAATGTTATTACCTCCTTCCAAGTAAATATAAAACATCAACAATGCAAGGTTTAATCCTCTTCCCAAATATTCCATAGTTGAATACAGCCTATCCAGTATTAGTTTATAACTATCGCCTTTCTCTTTCAAATACTTTTTGTGAATTAGAAAGGTCAGGACCTTGAGAAATAGCATTTGATCTTCCCCGCTTAGATTGTCCAATTTGTTAGCTATATTGTATACAGTCAGTATATCTCCGCTTAAGAAATTCAATGCAGTTTTTACAAGATCTTCTTTTTCCTTTATCTGATTTAAAAGTTTTAAACTTCCATCTGCAAGCTCTAAAAGTATTGGGTCAGTTATCCCAGTTCTTTTGGCTAACTCATCCATTGTTAGAGGGGTAGCCTCTAACAAAAAGCACCTTGACTTTATAGTTGGTAAGATCTTGCGTAGATTGTTGCATACCAATATTAAAAAGGTATCAGTTGGAGGCTCTTCCAATACCTTAAGTAAAGCATTCTGTGCGTAGAGGTTCATAGTCTCCGCATTTTGGATGATGACTACCTTTTTATTAGAAATGGCTGGTCTGATATAGACAAAATCCCTTAAGGCTCTTATTTGATCCACCCTTATTTCTGTCTTTTCAGGCATTATACATATGAAGTCTGGATGATCCCCTTGGAGATACAAAAAAATCTCTTTACCGTAGGAGGACTCTCCAAAAACTCTCAGTTTCTCCTCGGGTGTGGAAAAAAAGTCCTTGATCAGTTCGCAGGAGGGACAACTACCACAGGGTGGATACTGGTTTTTTAAGCATAAGATAGCTTGGGCAAGTTCAAGGGCGATTTCCCTTTTGCCTATACCCTCTTTACCGTAAAAAAGAATAGCATTAGGTATGCGTCCTTGCTTATACATCTTCTCTACAAAAAGCCTTGCTTTCATGTTCTGAGGTTGTTCGAAAAAATCCCTCATTGGGACGTCCCCCCAACCTCTAAGGGGACTAACCTTCTCCTCACCCTGTCCCACGCCCCTTCCACCAGTAAGGGCTTCAGAGGAGAAAGGTCCCTTGGCAGAACCTTTCTAAGAACAGGGAAGAGGAAGGCTACCTTCAGAACTTGCCAAGCACTTTGAGAGACTTTTTTAGTCTCTCCCTGCTTGGGATTCCTTCCTTTGGCTCCCTCACAGGAACTTGGCTCGTCCTGAAGGCTTTTAAGCTTTTCTAAAAGTAAGTCCTTTGCTTTCTGAACTTGCTTTAGCTCAGAGTTTATAGCATTCCTTTTGTATTGGTTTGTTTCTTTTTTAAGCTGTTCTTTTAGCTCTTTTTCTTTCTCTTCATAAGTGTAAATGGCATACTCTAAGTATTCTTTGTTCGAAAGAAGTTTTAGATAGTTCTCAGGGACTTCTTCCTTAAAACCTAATGCCCTTCTTCCTATCACGTATGCGCCTGCTATGTCTTTGTCTATACCAAGCTGTGGTGCGTATTTTAGTGCCCCTATCACAGAAGTGAAAGCGGGATCTACCTTGATAACTTCTAATCCATTCAACTTTGCAGTTCTTTCAATCTTTGAAAGTAAGCTCTTAAAGTTCCAATAATGCAGTCTCTTCCTTAGCTTTGCCCTTCCATCCCCTCTGAAACCTTTCTTTACCCTCTTTAGGTCCTCCATAGCTATAGCTTTTCCTTTCTCCTTTGCTATATCCACTACTTTATGAGCTATTAACCACTCCTTATATTCCTTTTTGTTCTTTGACAATCTTATAAACTCGTGTAAGCTAATGGTCCGATAGCTCAAAAGATTTCCATCAGCGCTAACCTCTGCTAAAGCTAAATGCAGTGGGCTTGCATTTGTGTCTATGGCTATCACTCCATACTCTTTGGTTAGCCATACTTCAGGTGTGGGAACTTCAAAAGAAATATTCCCATAAATCTCTCCATCCCTTAGTTTCAGCTCTACAGTGTAAGGGAAATAAGCTTTACTTTTAAAACTTTCCCAAAGCATAGCTAAAAATGTGTTCCACTTGTCTTTTTCATTGCTTGGTTTTCTCAGCACCTTTGCATAGATAAATTCCCTATTCCCTGTTGTAATTCTTAAGTGAAGCTTTCCGTTTATGCTTTCAAACCTCATAAGTCTGTTGCCTTTATCTGCCTTTGAACCAATGCTTATTAAAGTTCCCTGTCTTTGTTCTTTCCACTTTCTTTTTAACTGTTGTCTTTCTTTGCTTTCCTTGTTTCTGTTTTTACAGAGCCTTTCAAAAAGGGCTTTACCGCCAAACACAACTTTTTTGTCTGTTGGATACTGCTTTGCTTTGTAGATAGCAGAGTCTATGTATTTGGTAGGCAGGTCAGGAAACAGTTGTCTTAGCTTTTGGTATATTTGGTTATGGGAGTTTTTGGTTTTCAGTAGTTTATAAGCAGACCTTATGGCAGATGATTGCTTACGCATTAATTCCAAAAGCTTTTTTCTGTCAGGACTGTTTAGCTGGAGTTTAAACTGCAAGCTTACATACATCAGGTTTTTATTATAACTACTCAGCACTGTCTGAAGGATTTTTCGAACAGCCTCTCATGTTCTTGCCTTTTGTATGAGCTTTAGAAATTCTTCCCTTGTCCGTAGATCTGATAGGAAGATACCTCTTAGTGCAGAGGTTGTAGTCAGATGACCAGGAGACATTACCCCTCTCATGGACATACACAGATGCTCCATTTCTAAAACCACAGCCACACCCTTAGGTTTTAACTGTTCCATGAGAAAGTCAGCTATCTGATTTGTTAGTCTTTCTTGAACCTGGGGTCTTAAAGCAAAGGCTCTGACAGTCCTTACCAACTTGGACAGTCCACAAACTATACCTTGAGGTATGTAGGCTATATGGGCTTTTCCAAAAAAAGGCAGTAGATGATGCTCGCACAGGCTGTATACGGTTATATCTCTTACCAAAACCATTTCGTTGTATTCTCCAAACTCTTCAAAGAGTTTGAAGTCGAAGTTTCTTTGTTTGTCAAACTCTTCCCACATGCGGGCTACTCTACTGGGCGTTTCTTTCAGACCCTCTCTATCTGGATCTTCTCCTATGGCTTCTAGTAAAAGCCTTATGGCTCTTTCTATCTTTTCTTTATCTATAGCCACCTTTCTATCCTCCTTGCTATTTCTTCTCCCACAAAACCAAAATGTTCCATAAGTTTTTCTCCTGGTGCGGATTTACCAAACTCCTCCATGCTTATTATCAATCCGTCCATACCTACGAATTTATACCAGACTAAGCCTCTTCCCGCTTCTACTGCTACCCTCTTTTTTACATTCCGCATAAGAACTTTTCTCTTATACCCTTCTGGCTGAGTTTCAAAGAGTTCAAAGGAAAAGACATTTACCACGCTAACTTTTATGCCCCTTTCTTCTAAGATCTGCTTGGCTTTCAAAGCTGGATGCACTTCTGAGCCAGAAGCAAAAATTACCACTTGAGTTTCCTTTCCTCCATCTGCCAATACGTAAGCACCTTTTAGACACTCCCAGTGGGAAGGATATTTTTGCCTATCTATGAGAGGGAGCTTTTGTCTTGTTAGAACTATAGCTGTAGGTCCTTCCTTTCTTTCTATGGCTATCTGCCATGCTACGCTGACTTCGTTAGCATCAGCCGGTCTAAGAACAAAAAGGTTAGGAATAAGCCTAAGGGATGATAGGTGTTCCACCGGTTGATGGGTAGGGCCATCCTCTCCCAATCCGATGGAGTCATGAGTAAAAACATACACCACCTGTAGTTTAGAAAGGGCTGCCATTCTTATGGATGGTCTCATGTAGTCAGAGAACACCAAAAAGGTCCCACCGTAGGGTAGCACCCCTCCATGGTATGCCATACCGTTTAGAATGGTACCCATGGCGTGCTCTCTGACGCCAAAGTGTAGATTTCTACCCTTTGGAAAATCTCCTTCTTCATGAAGGTATGTATTGTTGGATTCAGAGAGGTCCGCGGACCCTCCAAAAAGTGTAGAAAGGACCTTGGATATACTATTTAAGACCTTACCGCTTGCCTGTCTTGTAGCCATAGGTTCCTTGAACTCTGGAAGAACTTTTTTGTAATCCTCTCCCCAATCTCTGTTGAAGGCCTTTTGCAAAAGCTCCCCTTCTTGTGGATACTTTTTTGCATACTCTTGGAACATCTCCTGCCATTGCTTTTCCAGAAGCTCTCCTTTTTTTATCTTCTCAGACCTATAAAGCCACACCTCCTCTGGCACAAAAAACTCATCCTCTGGCCATCCAAAGTTTCTCTTTGTTTGTAAAGCAAGCTCTTTGCCTAAGGGAGCACCGTGGGCGCTTGCATCATCCTGCTTAGGACTGCCATAAGCCAGATGGGTTCTAACTGATATAAAGGATGGCTTTTCTTTTTGTTCTATGGCTTTCTTTATAGCCTTTTCTAACTTTTCTAAATCGTAGCCGTCTTCCACTTCCTGCACAAACCAGCCGAAAGCTTCAAACCTCTTTAGCACATCCTCTGACCAAGCTAAGGAAGTGGGCCCATCTATGGAAACTCTATTGTTGTCCCAGATAACCACGAGCTTGTTTAGCTTCCAATGCCCTGCTAACTGAGCAACTTCACCAGAAACTCCTTCCATCAAGTCCCCATCGCTCACCAAGGTGAATGTGTAGTGATCTATGATAGGAAAATCTTCTTTATTGAACTTTTCCGAAAGAAACTTTTCTGCAAGAGCCATACCAACCGCATTACCTATGCCTTGTCCAAGGGGTCCAGTGGTTGCTTCCACTCCTGGAGTTAAAAAGCTTTCTGGATGACCTGGCGTTTTACTGTTCAGCTGTCTAAACTGCTTCAGATCTTCAAGATCTAAATCGTATCCCATGACGAAAAGTAGAGAATAAAGCATTGCGCTCGCATGGCCCGCAGAAAGCACAAACCTATCTCTGTTTATCCAATTTGGGTTTTTTGGATTGAACCTGAGGAACCTATCGTAGATTAAATAGGCTATATGGCTCGCACCCAAAGGCATTCCTGGATGCCCAGATTTAGCCCTCTCCACCTGATCAACGCTCAAAAACCTTATGGTATTTATCAGCAAAAGATCTTTTCCCGTAGCCTTTCTAAACCACTCTACCATGGCATGGAATATTATACTTTCACTATCTTTAAGGATTTGTAAAAATTGAAAAAACTACTTGGAATTAGAAAGGGGGTTTTCAGAGGCTTTAAAATAGCCACTTTGCTGATAGTTACTTGTTTTACAAAGTGCGTTAAGCTAAATTTTTATGGTTGATTTTGTCCATCTGCACCTGCATACTCAATACTCCCTGCTTGACGGAGCCATAAAGATAAAAGACCTTACCAAGAGGGCTTTGGAACTTGGTTATTCTGCTGTTGCCATAACGGACCATGGGAATCTTTTTGGCATACTGGACTTTTACAAAAGCATGAGATCTGCTGGTATAAAGCCTTTGCTTGGTATGGAAGCATACTTTACCACTGGTTCAAGGTTTGATAGAAAAGGCAAAGGTTCTGAGGACAACATAACTGACAGATACAACCACCACCTAATACTCATAGCAAAAAACGACGTAGGGCTTAAAAATCTTTATAAACTCTCCTCTTTAGCTTTCAAAGAAGGTTTTTACTACAAACCGAGAATTGACTACGAGCTTTTGTCTAAGTATCACGAAGGGCTTATAGCCATAACCGCTTGCCTGAAAGGTGTGCCTACTTATTACGCAAGCATAGGAGACACATACAAAGCACAAGAATGGGTAAAAAAATTCAAAGATCTGTTTGGAGAGGATCTGTATTTGGAGCTTCAGGCCAATTCCCTTCCAGAACAGGAAACCGCCAACAGGCACCTGATTCAAATCTCTAAAAAGTTTGGAGTTAAGCTGGTGGCAACAGGTGACGCCCACTATCTTATGCCTGAAGATGGAATAGCTCATCAAGTGCTCATGGCTGTTCAAATGAAGAAAACACTTATGGAACTCCAAAAGGGGGAGTTTAAGTGCATTAACGATTACCTACACTTTGCTGGTAAGGAGGAAATCTGGGAGAGGTTTAGAGGCAAGTTTGATGGGTGGGAGCAGGCACTACTGAACACTTTAGAAGTAGCCCATAAGTGTGATGAAAGGTTTGAGTCACTTGAAAGTAAGGGTTATCTTCTTCCTAAGTTTTCTCAACATCATACAGAAGAGGAGCTTTTAAGAGAGCTTGCAATAAAAGGCCTTAAGCAGAGGATTGCACAGGGGCTTGCAAAAGATACAAAGGAATACTGGAATAGGCTTGAGTACGAGCTAGATGTGGTACAAAGAATGGGCTTCTCTGGATACTTTATCATAGTCCAGGACTTTATAAACTGGGCTAAACTTAGGCATGTTCCAGTGGGTCCGGGTAGAGGTTCTGCTGCCGGTTCTTTGCTTGCCTTTTCCCTCGGAATTACAGACGTGGATCCTATAAAGCATGGGCTACTCTTTGAAAGGTTCCTAAACCCAGAACGTATTTCCATGCCAGATATAGATGTGGATTTTTGTATGGAAAACAGGGACAGAGTGCTGGAGTATGTGAGAGAAAAGTACGGTGCAGAGAATACTGCTCAAATAATTACCTACAACGTGATGAAGGCAAAGCAAGCTATAAGGGATACTGCAAGAGCTCTTGGGTTGCCTTATTCGGAAGGGGACAAACTGGCAAAGCTTATACCTCAGGGAGATGTGCAAGGCACATGGCTTTCCTTGGAAGAGATGTACTTAACACCCATAGAGGAGCTTCTTGATAAATATGGCAGACACAGAAACGATATAGAAGAAAACGCAAAGAAGTTGCGAAAGATGGCGCAGGAAAATCCAGAGATAAAGAAGTTAATAGAGATAGCTCTAAGGTTAGAGGGGCTCACAAGGCACACCTCTTTACACGCTGCGGGTGTGGTCATATCGCCTATACCTTTAGAAGAGCTCGTACCGCTTTACTACGATGACCAACAACTTGCTACTCAGTTTGATATGTCAAAGCTCGAAGAGTTGGGACTTGTCAAGATGGACTTTCTTGGGCTTAAAACGCTAACAGAGTTGGAAAGGATGAGGCAGTTGGTTAAAGAAAGGCATGGAATAGAAGTAGAATTCTTAAAGCTTCCTTTGGATGATAAGAAGGTGTTTGAGCTTCTTAGAAAGGGCCTTACTTCAGGTGTTTTCCAGCTAGAAAGCACAGGCATGAAGAACCTGCTAAAAAGACTACAACCAGATAGCTTTGACGACATAGTGGCGGTTTTAGCCCTATACAGACCTGGACCCCTCAAAAGTGGTCTGGTGGATAGCTACATAAACAGAAAGCATGGAAAAGAGCAGATAATCTACCCCTTTCCAGAATTGGAAGAGGTGCTAAAAGAAACTTACGGTGTATGGGTTTATCAAGAGCAGATAATGAAGGCAAGCCAAATCTTGTCAGGTTTTACTCCGGGCGAGGCAGATACGCTCAGAAAGGCAATAGGTAAAAAGAAGAAGGATGTTATGAGCGAGATGAAGGAAAAGTTCATAACAGGGGCTGTGCAGAATGGTTATCCAAAAGATCGTGTGGAAAAGCTTTGGGAGGATATAGAGAAGTTTGCCAGCTATTCCTTCAACAAATCCCACTCGGTAGCATATGGATACCTATCCTATTGGACCGCTTACATGAAAGCTCATTATCCAGAAGAATTTTTTGCAGTGAAGCTGTCCACAGAAAAATCTGATAGAAAGTTTATAAACCTTCTTAGAGATGCCAAGGTAAACTTTGATATACAGATACTTCCACCAGACATAAATAAAAGTGGAGCAGATTTTGTAATAGAAGGTAGAAAAAATATAAGATTTGGTCTTGCAAGAATAAAGGGAGTAGGAGAGGAGACAGCCAAGCTAATAGTAGAAAAAAGAGGTAGTGGTTGGAAAAGTCTGTCTGAATTTGTTCGTAGTATGGATAGCAGAAAGATAAATAAAAAAGTATTGGAAGCGCTTATTAAAGCAGGTGCTTTTGATTTTACCAGAGAGCTTAGAAGCTCCCTCCTTTCCAAATTGGAGACTAAGAATGGGCTCTATTCGGGCAACGGCCTTTTTGAAAGAAGAGATACAAGACAAGAGGACAAATCAAAGTATGAAAGGGAGGTTATAGGTTTTTACCTCTCACAACATCCCTTGGACCCATACCAAGATCTGCTGGAAGGGAAAATAACCTACATTGAAGACATAGAAGACCTGGAAGAGGGCGAATATACCTTTGCGGGCGTAGTTTCCGAGTTTAAAGTCAAAAAGAACTCAAAAGGCCACTCTTACGCAGTGTTTAACCTCATAGACAAAACCGGTGTGGTAGAAGCTGTAGCATGGTCTGAAGCATACGAAGAAAGCAAAGAGAAACTAAAAGAGGACGGGTTGGTGGTTGTAAAAGGCGAGTTAATAAAGGACCAAGAAAGTGAGTCTGTGAAAATAATACTTAGACAAGTTTTTAGCATACATGAGTATCTCTCAGAGAAGGTAAGGTTTATCCGTTTGATTATGCAAAGAGAGCTTTCCACTCAAGAATTGGAAAGACTTTACAGTGTAATCAGTAGGCATTTTTCCAACAATGGTGCAGAGATTCTTATAGAGTGTAAGGCAGATAATTACAGAGTTTTAATGCATGCGGACCCCAGGCATAGGATAGAACCAAGTAAAGATCTTTGTGAATTGCTAAAACCATTCTCGGTGGAGGTAAGTTTGGAAGTTTAAGATTGTTTTATGTATATAAAACTTATATTATCCTTTTGGTCTTTGCTTTCCAAAGACTGAAGAAAAAGTTCCACAGGTTCTTCAGACATAGCAAAAAGGTCCATCTCCTCCTTGCTAAACCCCTCCCAAAAGCCATCTGAACACACGAGTATAGACTGGCCCAAGTTGGGAATCCTTTTGGTGTATATGCTAAATTCCGATGCGTCTCCTAGTATGGCAGACGTAAGTACGTGTCTCTTAGGATGAACTCTGGCAGTTTCTTCATCCATTTTACCAGAGATTACTAAATCTTCCACTAATGTGTGGTCCCTTGATAGTTTAGTGAACCTTTCCCCATCTTCTACATAAACCCTGCAGTCCCCAACGTTAAAAATCAAGATCTCGCTCTCCAAAAAAATCACGCCCCCAACGGCTGTGCCAAGTCCAAAGGCAGATGGATGTTCTTTTACGTAATCCAAAAGACAGAACTTAGCTTTCCAAAGGGCATCGTATAGGCCTTTCTCGTCCCGTGGCTGTTCTTGAGCTAAAACCTTAAGAACCTCGTAGGATGCCACATTCCCCTTTGCATGCCCGCCTAAGCCATCTGCCACTGCAAAAAGCCTCTCTTTAGTTTCCAGAACCATGGACTTTTCCATAACTTCCGTCTGTATAACCTCCCTTCCCACCAACAGCGCATCTTCATTCTTCGCCCTAACCTTTCCTTTATGAGTAAAAAGCCAAACTCTCATCTAAAAAGCTTTTCCAGGTCCTCCTCAAGCTCCCTATAAATACCCATCTTTACCTTTACCACCCTTCCTTCTCTATCTATAAGGTAGGATGTTGGAAAGCCAAAGAGTTTGAGCTTGCTTTCCAAATCGCCCTTTGGTCTAACCATGGTAAAGCTATATGGATTTTCTTTTATAAATTCTCTAAAAGCCTCCTCCGATGTGTCCATATTCACAGCAACCACCTCAAAACCAAGCGATCTATACTTACTATAAACCTTCTCAAAGATCGGCAACTCTTCCTTACACGGAGGGCACCAAACTGCCCAGAAGTTCAGAAGCAAAACCTTCCCCCTGTAATCTGAAAGCTTTATCTCTTTCCCTTCTACGGTAACAAGGGTCAAATCCGGTATGTTCTCCACCTTTATAACTACCCCCTCCTTCTCCTGAAAAATCGTATAAGCTAAAAGAGCAACCAGCAGGAAACCAAGCACTATGGATACTATCCACATTCTTTTATTTTTCATCTGATCATCCCCTGAAGACTACTGCAGGTTTGAATTCCGGAGGCTTCACAGTATAGCATTCCTTAAACACTGCGTAGGGACATTTTCTTGCACAGTAGTCATGATCTAACCTCTTGAAAAGCTCCACTATGGACTGCCCCTTCGAATCAAAGATAAAATCAGTTTCCACATATTTTTCAAATCCAGCTCTCTCCAGTATAGGAAACACATCGCAGGCTATATTAGCCATAGCAGTTGTTATGCCTTGCTTTTTTAGCTCTTCAAAAAGTCTCGTGAGGGTTGCTACACCTGTGGCGTCTATGTAATTTACCGCTTCCATGTCGAGTAGAAGAAATTTTAAAGCCTTATTGGATCTTCTTTCGTTAACCTTGTTAAGTATGTATTCGTAAACATATTCAGCGTTTGCAAAGTATATGGGCATGTTTGGTCTTATATAGCTTATCTGTGGACATTCAGGAAGATTTTCTCTTTCTGCATTAACAAAGGTGTGAGATTGTGGGTTTCTTGTGAGCACCACAAGCCTTGGATACATAGTTCTATACACAAAAGAGCCAAAGGCTATAACTGTGCCGAGGGTAAGTGCTACCCAGAGATCCATAAAAAATACGCTGAAAAAAGTTATCCCAGCAATGACCCCGTCAGTTTTATTCAACTTGTATAGTTTGATTATTTCCTGCGGCTTTATTAGATTTATGACTGCAGAGAGGACTATAGCTGAAAGAGTAGCCTTAGGAAGATAGTAAAAGGCAGGAGCTAAAGAAATTAAGGTAATTCCCACAGTAGCACCAGTTATCACACTGGCGAGAATAGTCTTAGCCTGAAGCTGGAAGTTTAATGCAGACCTTGAAAAAGAACCACCCACAGGAAAACCTTTAAAAAACCCAGCAACTATGTTAGCCACACCTTGACCTATAAGTTCTTGGTTAGGGTCCCACTTGTCTCCAGCCTGAATGGCAAGTCGTTTGGCTATAGCAACAGCTTCCACCAGTCCAAAGAATGCAACTACCATTGCACCACCCCAAAGGGTAGCGATAGTGGAGAAGTCCACTGCAGGAACTGAAAATTTAGGAATACCCTGAGGTACATTTCCCACTATAGCCACACCAAACCTTTCAAGCTGGTAAAAGTAAGATATGAGGGATGTTATAAAGACAGCAATAAGGGCTCCTGGCAAAATGGGATGAATCTTTCTGGAAATCCATATAATAGCATAGGACAATGCGCCTATGGCCACAGTATACGGATTAGTGTTTTCTATGTGGGAGATAATATCTTTTACTACATCGTATATTAGCGTGCTCTGGACTATTTTAAAACCTAATAAGTGTCCTGCTTGACTTAGAGCTATAACAAGGGCGCCCGCACTGATGAAACCAGTTATCACACTTGTTGATATAAGCTCCACTATGAAACCAAGCTTTAAGAGTCCTATAGTAAGCCTTATGAATCCGACCATGAGAGCCAAGAGGCCCATCAAACCGATCCACTGCTCGGAACCAGGTTCGGCCATGCCATAAATGACAGAAGCAGAAAGAAGGGCAGTCATTGCCACTGGACCAGTAGCTAAAAACCTTGAACTTCCAAAAAGAGCAGCAACTATGGTAGGTAAAAAGGACGCATAAAGTCCGTATATGGGAGGCATACCGGCCAAAAGGGCGTATGCCATACCTTGTGGAACTAAAACCGCTGCTACAGTAAGGCCCGCTATCAGATCTCTTGTTATTTTGCTTCGATCGTAGTCCTTAAACCAGTGTAGGAAAGGAGCTAGGTCAAAGGATATAGTAACCCTCACTAAAATATATTGTATCACCTTATTGATTTTTCCGTGTTGTTATATGATAATAATCTTCATGCACATAGACGATAAAGTTATAGTGGACAGAGTAAAGGAGATAGTAGCCCCTGTGATAAAAAAGATGGGCTATAAACTCTTTGATGTGGAATTCAAGCCAGAAAGGGGATGGGTTTTGAGGATAATAGTGGATAAAGAGGGGGGGATAACGGTTGGGGATTGCGAAGAGGTTAGCAAGAGAATATCCTCTCTTCTGGATGTGGAGGACGTTATCCCAGTTTCTTACATGCTTGAGGTTTCCTCTCCAGGTCTTACAAGGGAACTTACCAAAATCGAACACTTCGAGTTTTTCACAGGTAGGCTGGTAAAGGTTATACTTAAAGAGCCTATAGAAAACAGAAGGGAAATTCTCGGTTATATACAGCAAGCTGAGGAGGACCTGCTGGTTATTAAAAGTAAGGAAGGTAGAAACCTTCTACACATACCCATATCAGCCATAGCAAGAGCTCACCTGGAGATAGAAAAATGGTAAAAAACTTAAGAAAGTTGATCGAACAGGTGGCTAAGGAAAAGGGCATACCCGAATGGTTGGTGGAAAGGGCTCTAAAAAATTCCATAGCACTTGCTATAAAAAAGGATAGAAGAATAAAAAATTATATAGAGGTGGGGCTTGCGGAGGATGAAATAAAGGTTTATCTCCTGCACAAAGGGAAAAAAGTTCTACTGAACATAGTTCCTGAAGAGTTAAATAGAATTGCTGCCCATGCGGCAAAGGAAGAGTTTCTAAAGGAATTAGAAAGAGCAGATGAAGAAAGAAGATACCTAGAGTTTGTGGAGCTTGAGGGTGAGATAGTATTAGGTATAGTACGAAGAATTGCGGAAAACGGAGATCTTATAGTAGATCTTGGGAAAGTTATGGCTGTATTGCCTAAGAAAGAGCAAATACCCAAGGAGGCTTATAAAGTTGGAGATAGATTAAAAGCGCTACTTCTTCGTGTTGTAAGAAAAAGGGGTAGCTATGAAATAATCCTCTCAAGAACCCATCCAAATTTTCTAAGTAAGCTCTTGGAAGCAGAGGTCTCAGAAATCAAAGAGGGTGAAGTAGAGATCCTAAACGTAGTGAGAGAACCCGGGGAAAGGGCTAAGGTCTTGGTAAGGTCCAAGGATACGCGTATAGATCCGGTAGCTATAGTAGTTGGTCTAAAAGGAACCAAAATAGCCCCCATCATAAAAGAGCTTTCCGGAGAGAGGATAGACGTCATAAGAGCTACGGAAAACACGGAAGAACTCGTTAGAAAAAGCTTAGCACCAGCGCCTATAACCGATATAAGAATAGATCCAAAAGCCAAAAGAGTAGAGGTAGCTGTGCCAAGGGATAAGTTATCTGTAGCTATAGGAAAGAAAGGAGTAAATGTAAAACTGGCTAATAAGATAACGGGATGGTATATAGACGTTCTATCAGAAGAGGACTTCAGGAAGCTCTCCCAGATGAAATAGTATGGGTTTAGACGTATTCATTAAAAAAGTTGTATATGGTGGTTATGGTCTGGGAGAGGACAGAGGTAGAAAGTTCTTAGTTAGATATGCCGCACCAAAAGAGCTAGTTGAAGTTGAAGTTCTAAAAGAGAAAAAGGACTACGTGGAAGCAACGGTAAAAAACGTAAAAATAGGTTCCACCTGGAGAAGGACCGCTCCTTGCAAATACTACACACATTGCGGAGGATGCCAACTACAGCACCTGGACTACGAAGGACAGCTAAAAGTTAAAGAAGAGATACTACTAGAATCTTTGGAAAGGATAGGAAAGATAAAGGTTAAATCCATAGATGGAGTTTTAGGCTCCAAAAAAGAGTTTGGCTACAGGATAAAGGTTCAGTTCAAAGTTAGAGATGGAGGGCTTGGTTTTTTCGCTTGGGGGACTAATGAACTAGTTCCGATAGAGGAATGTCTTTTGGTCCATCCAAAGATAAACCAACTGATACCGGCTTTAAAGGAGCTTGTTAAATCAGTAAAAGATCTACAAGAGCTTCATGTTACTTACTCGCCGGATGAAGACGAATTTCTGCTGAAGCTTATTACGGTTAGTCCCATGGAAACGGAAAAGTTAAGGAGACTAAAAGAACATATATTACCCAAGGAAGTAGTTTGTTTAGGGAATTACACAAGCTTAAGGGGGAAGCTCATAAAAAGAGTTGCTATTGGTAGGGAATTTTCCTTTTTCAGGTTGGGAAAGTTCAGGTTAAGGGTAAGCAACGATTCCTTTTTTCAGATAAATCACACTCTCTATGAGGATTTTCCTAAGTTGGTGGTTGAAGGGGAAAGGGCAAAGAGGGTTTTGGAACTCCACAGTGGTGTTGGGTTTTTTAGTTTCTGGATGGCTCAATGCTGCGAATATCTTTTTGGCTCTGATGCAAACCAGTCTGCTGTGAAAGATGCAGTCTATAACGCAAAGTTAAACCAAATTTCCAATGTTTCCTTTGCCCATGAGAGGGCTTTTGAAACTCTAAAAAATCATGCGGGAGAAGCAATAGATTTACTGGTACTTGATCCCCCGAGGGAAGGTTTGTCAGAAGGCGAAGCCAAGCTTATAGTCCAGAACAAACCAAAGAGGATTATCTATGTTTCATGTAATCCAACCACATTAGCAAGGGACCTAAAAGTATTGGCCTCCGGAGGTTATAAAATTGAAACTATAAGGCTTGTGGATAACTTTCCTCAAACCTATCATGTGGAAGCCATAGCCAAACTAAAACTTCTTTAGGAGGTAAGGCATGATGGAGGAGCTATTTAAAAGCACAGAAGAGGATATGCAAAAGGCGGTGCAGTACTTTAAAAACGAGATAGCTGGTCTAAGAACAGGAAGAGCAAGCACAGCCCTTGTGGAGGAAATAAAGGTAGATTACTACGGCTCTAAGATACCCATAAAGCAACTTGCTTCTGCCAGTGTGCCCGAGCCTAACCAAATAGTACTGCAGGTCTGGGATAAGAATGCGGTTGAACTCGTGGAAAAGGCAATATTGGAAAACCTAAACCTAACCCCTCAAAAACAAGGAAACATTCTGAGGATCACCCTTCCTCCCCTAACTCAAGAAAGAAGAAAGGAACTTGTTCGTATGCTTCATAAGATGGCAGAGGAGGCAAGGGTGGCGGTCAGAAACATCAGAAGGGACGCAAAGGAGTTAATAGAAGATCAGGAGGGTATATCTGAGGATGAGATAAAGAGGTCTTTGGAGAGGCTTCAAAAAATCACAGACAAATACATAGAAGAAATAAACAGACTAACGGAAAATAAAGAAAGGGAAATTATGGGCTAACAGCTGTTCTTTGATTTTCTACTCAAACCGTGTTATATTCATTTCTATGGATGCAAGTATTAATACATCATTCCGCCTGACAGAAGTAGAGGGTATTCCAGGCAGATTTCTGTCCTGTCTGGTGCAGGTGGAATGGAAAGCTCTTTTAAGCTTTATCTCTTTCTCAAAACTTATTGCTTGGCTCAGGATAGTTGAAACTTCTAAGCTCAAACTCAAAAAACTACTCAAATGGGTATATTTGGATAAGTATGGTTAAGGAAAAATGGGACGGTTAAGAGCTACGCACTAAGTCTTTAAGTTTAATTAAACATAAAACAAATATGATTAAATCCATGATGCTATTTGAAAGGCAGGCTTAAATTAAAAAATACACAAGAGAATAGTTTGGGAGGTATAACAATGCTGGATAAGCTCTTAGAAAAGACCAGTTTAAACAGGAGAGAAAAATTGGCCTTTTTCCGCAGTATGCTTAAAAGGGAAATGGATGTGATGAACGAATACTGCAATCATAGCCTTCCAGCAGAATACAGAGTGGAGTTTTGTCATCTGGAAAATGTGAAAAAAGTAAACATAGCTCGTCTTCTTCAGATTATAGAGTATTACGACCCGGATTTTATTAAGGTGTTGGCTGGTACAGACCCAAGAGTAAGAACATTTATAGGATACTACTTTGACTTCCTGCGTAATAATCCTTACGGATACGAAGCGATAGAACATCAAAACCTATTTGGTAACTGGGATTACATAAAATACAAACTTAAGATACTCTTTCCCTCTCTTACTCTGGAGGAGATAGAAAACTTTAAGTTCAAGAGAAAGGAGTTTATAGATTATGTAATGGATAAGGTCGGAGAAAGCAAAGAATCTGTAGAGCTTAAACTAAACAACGCCACCTGGTATGAATCGGTGCCTTACTTGGAGTTGGAAGAAGAGATGTCTAAAATGTGGCACCCAGAACCAGTTATGACCGACGAAGAGTGGAACTTCATAAAAAGACACATAAAGGGTAGGAAAAACATATTCATAAGGGAAAACGGTACTGAGAAGTTTGTGTATGTGGAAGTAGATATACCGGAGGAAGAGCTGGATAAATACAGAAGGGACAGGGAAGGACTTAAAAAAATGCTAATGTCCAAATTTAACATAGACGAAGACGGTGCAGAACAGATTCTAAGAAAGGCTGGATGGGAGTCAGAAACTTATCATATCATACCTCCGGTCCATACGGATGTGGTCCTTGACTATGGAGGGGAGGCTAAGCCAACTCCAACAAAGAAAGAAGAGAAACAGAAAGTCTATTATGGGAATGTGGCAAACTTTATAAGACACGGTGGTTTGGAACTTGAAACCCTGAACTATTACGACCTTGTCTATGGAAAATTGGAAGAGGAAGTGCAGGCAATACTTGACCGTATAATTCTAACCCACAGGAGAATCTTAGGAAAGCTATTTGGGATCTTTTACACAGCAGACCCTCTGATGGCCGAAGCTATTCTAACCATAAACCCCGAAAGGTTTGAATTCCTGAAGGAGCTAACAACAAAGATTACCGTAAAGGATAAAAAGTTTGACCTATATAGCAACAGCACCGCTTGGAAAATAGTAAAGCAGAGAATAAGCTCCAGATTGCCGGAGGTTTCAGAAGAGGAGATAGAAAACTTCAAGGGCAAAAGGGCTGAGTTTATAAAGTATGCTTCTCAAAAAACGGGCAAGAGGGAGGAAACCATAGAGATCATTCTTGATGAGTGTGGATGGACAAAGAGCGAGGAAATTCCACCTTTCCTTAGACAGATAGGACCCTGAGGGGTATTTTAGGCTTTATGGCCTGGTATATAAGCAAGGTTGCCTTAGATTTGTTTAAAGTGTAAAAGTGCAGACCTGGTACCCCATTCTCTAAAAGATCTTCACATTGCTTTATAGCAAACTCTACTCCTATCTTGGCTGTTCCCTCTGGATCGTCAGCGTATGGCTCCAGAAGTTCCACAAGACTCTGTGGTATAGTTGCACCGCACATGCTCGCAAACTTTTTTATCTGAGTAAAATTGGTTATAGGCATAATGCCTGGTATGATAGGTATATTTATACTTTCTTTTTGACACCTTTCCACAAACCTATAATAGTAGGTATTATCAAAGAACATCTGGGTTATGGAAAAGTCAGCACCAGCCAAAACTTTCTCTTTGAAATGTCTAATCTCCCAGTCCATGTTGGGAGACTCTATATGTTTTTCTGGATAGCTTGCCACACCTATGGAAAACCAATCACCGAAGTTTTCTCGTATAAACCTTACCAATTCCACCGCATATTTACATCCTATTGTAGAATCCTTTAAGCCATCCTTTGGAATATCCCCTCTTAGTGCTAATATGTTTTCTATTCCTATATCTTTGTAATCCTGTAAGATCTGCATTATGTCTTCCTTAGAATGCGCTATACACGTTAGGTGAGCCATTACAGTTAAATTGGTTTCTGTATGTATTCTCTTAGCTATGTTTCTTGTTCTATCCCTTGTGCTTCCACCTGCTCCGTAGGTAATGGATACAAAGGTTGGTTTTATGAATTCTAGTTCTTTTATAGTCTTAAATAGCTCTGCTTCGCCCTCCGGAGACTTGGGAGGGAAAAACTCAAAGGACACGCTAAACTCTTTCTTTAATATCTCTCCTATTTTCAACTAAGACCTCCGAAAAATTTATCATTCTTATTTTACACGGAATGGGGGATTTTAAAAATATGCTCAAGAGTTCCACAAAACAATCTACTTCTTCTGGATGATTTTTTACGAACCTTTCCAAGCGTTCCAAAAAAGACTCAATCCCAGTGCTAATCTCCTTATTAGCTCTTACGGTATCTAAAGGGTGTTCTTTTAAAAGCCTTGTAGCCTTTAGGCATCTACTTATGAGCTCGTCTTTGCTCCTGCCAAAAGTAAGGTCAGTGTAAGCCTTTGCTATACTCAAAAAGAGCTCAAGGGCATGATGCATAAATTCAGATTTTTTTTAGGTCCTCTATCAGTCTTTCAATTTCTAGGGCTGGCATGGTCAGCGTTCTTATAGTCCCCCTGGATCCCAGCTCTATGGCCATCTTTACTACTGTGTCGTTGTCCGGAGCTTCTATTATGTTTACAAAGTCGTAAGGTCCCATCACCGCATACTGAGCTAAGATCTTAACCCCGAACTTGTCCATTACCTCTTTGTCTACTTCCTTGATCCTTTCCGGCTTGTTTTTCAAAGTTTTCATACCTTCGTCCGTAAGTGTGGTTAACATCACAAATACTGGCATAGCTCACCTCCTTAGCTTAAAATTATAAAACAATGTATATAACTTCTCTAACCTTGCAAGAGCTAGAAGAAAAGGTTAAGCAAATAGGTTGGGAGCACTACAGAACAGAGCAGATATTAAACTGGATATACAAACGGTTTGTTTTAGACTTTGAGAAAATGACCAATCTTTCAAAAGAGCAAAGAGCTTTTTTAAAGGACAATTACCTAATTCATAGCTTGGAGCTTTTGAAGGTAGTAGAAGCCCCTGATTCTAAAAAATTTCTTTTCAAAACAAGAGACAGACACATACTTGAAACTGTCCTTATATACGAAAGGGATCATCTAACTATCTGTGTATCCTCTCAGATAGGATGCGCTGTGGGTTGCACTTTCTGTGCTACTGCCAAGGATGGACTTATAAGAAACTTAAGGGTGGAGGAGATCATAGACCAATTCTTGCAGGTCCAAAGTCTAACAAAAGATAAGATAAGAAACGTGGTATTTATGGGAATGGGTGAGCCTCTGGCAAACTATGAAAACGTAAGAAAGGCGGTGGAAATTATGGTAAGCCCTTGGGGACTTGACCTATCAAAGAGAAGGGTAAGCATATCCACCAGTGGGTTGATAAATCAGCTTAAGAGAATGGCTCAGGACCCACTTATGAGAGAGTTAAACCTAGCAGTTTCCATAAACGCTCCCTTCCAAAGCCTAAGGGAGAGTTTGATGCCTCTCTCAAAGACTAACACCTTAGAAGAGCTCTTAGGGGTTCTCTACAGTTTTCCCTATCCACCCGACAGGAGGATAATGATAGAGTATGTGTTGATCCACGGTGTAAATGACAAGGTGGAGCATGCAAAGGAGTTGGCAAGGCTGTTAAAGAAAGGTAGGAAAAAGTTCAAGGTAAATCTCATCCCATTCAATCCAGATCCCGAACTACCTTACAGAAGGTCGCCTACGGAAAACGTTTACAGATTCCAAAAAGTCCTTTGGGAGGAGGGTATATCAACTTTCATAAGAATAAGCAAAGGTGTAGAACTCTTCGGAGCCTGCGGTCAGCTAAGAAGCAAAAGGCTTGTGTTAAGATAAAAATCTATGGCCAAAAAAGGAAAGTGGATCACAGAGCTGATATTGGTTGTTATGGTAGTTCTCTTAATAAGAGCCTTTATTGCTCAAGCCTATAACATTCCTTCAGGTTCTATGAAACCTACTCTGCTTGTTGGAGATTTCATACTTGTGAATAAGCTAGTCTATAGATTCTCTGAACCTCAAAGGGGAGATATAGTGGTGTTTAAGTATCCCATAGACCCAAGCATAGATTTCATAAAGAGAATAATAGGCATGCCTGGGGATGTGATAGAGATAAGAGACAATCAGGTTTTTATCAATGGACAACCGGTGAAAATAACCAGAATAGAGAAAGCTAAAGAAGATGGCTTTACAAAGATTGTGGATGAAGAAACGCTGCCAGAAGGAGTTAAGTATAAAGTGCAGTTTTACGAAGAGGCGTTTTTTTCGAGAAGGGACTTTGGGCCTGTAGTGGTACCCCCAGGACACTATTTTGTTATGGGAGATAACAGAGACAACAGCGAGGACAGCAGATATTGGGGATTTTTACCAAGGGAAAACATCGTAGGAAAAGCATTTGTTATTTACTTCTCTGGAGAAGTTCCTCCACTCCAGAGCACAGAAGTGAGCTTTATAACAGGAATAAAACAGCTTCTTATAGCCTTGATGAACCCTAGGTTTGAAAGAGTAGGAAAACCACTCATATGGTAAATATAGGGATCTCTGCCTTTACAAATTTATAAAGAGCAGAAAGCAGGATCCTTGGCGGAGCCTTTATAGAGTGCAGGACGTAGAGAAAAAGTTCGGGAAAGCGTCTTATATCAACAAATACTTTAGAGACCACACCATCTTCAACATCTGCATATTCGCTAAGATTATCCAATAAGCTTTCGTATTTCTCCCTGGGCATCTCTTTCTCAAATTCAAGCAGTAGACCGCTAACCAAACCTAAAACTAATCTTTCATCTTCCAAATTGGCTTGATTGAAAGTCGCCTTATGCTTTGAGATTATGTCCATTAGCTCATCCACGTTTTCCAAGATTGGATTTCCAAAGGCTGGATATATGGCAGTAGGATCAGAAAGTCTAATGAAACTTAATACAGTCGGATTTTCATATCCCAAGAAATTAACAGTATGGTAAAGCATGATCACATTCATGCTGGCGCTTTTGGTGGGAGAGTAATCTTCCGGAAGGCAATAAGAGCTAAAGAGTTTGGAGGAGAACAAAATTTTCCTTCCTTCCTCCATTACAACAAAACTACCTTTATCTGGCAAAAAGGGTGTTTTTATAAATCTAAGTGCATTACCTGTTCCTAAATTAAGCAACCCATCAGGAAAGCTTTCTATAAGTTTTATCCTCTTTTCTGGCACTCCCAAGGAAATCAAACCTAAGGCTATGGGAAAGCTTGTTATAACATAAAGTTTAGGGGATAGACTAAGCAGGTTAAGAATGCTTTGGGTATCTTCAGGGAGGATGTCCATTAAAACCAGAGCCTTCAATTGTTCCAATCCACCAAGAACCTTTTCTATGCTTTCTTTTATTGTGGAAAAATTCTGATTAGGCGCAAGGTTAAAAAGCAGCGGTATGCTTCCATCCTTTTTTCTGTATATTCTAAGATAGACGTTTCTCTGAAGTAACCCTTCTTTATCAACTAAGCCCATCAAAAAGAAGTCATCTTCAACGGAAAATAGAACGCATGCTTTTATACTTGGAGCAACTTCTTGGGCAACCTCTTGGACGCTTTTTGATGTACGAGAAACAAAAACGGCGAAGAATTCTTGGTTGTTTTTAAAGTAAGTGTTAAGCTTTACATCTGCTTCGTAAGGAATTAAAGATACGTCAACATCCTCTGCTTTTAAGATTTCCAAAAACTCCTCTGAACTGCAGGAGAGTCCTTTGACAGAGCCGTTTTTTATATAAACTTCACACATTCTATCACCAGAAGTAAGCAAAGCGCCTACTGATACCCCTTTTGATAGAAGAGAGATTAATATGTTTGTTATTCCAAAGCTGCCGGAAATTTTGTCTTCAATTTCTTTGTGCATATTATAAAGCTTTGCAGACTTGTTCAAAAACTCCAAGGGATTAAAAGGAATTGTAATTATGTTGAAATCACTAAAACCCAACTCTTTTATCTTATCTACATGCTCGTAGTCTTCCAACAAGAACAACGGCAAAGAGAATATACCATTTTGGATAATATCCCAAAAAAAGTTAATATCCCTATAGTTCAGGATTATAAAGTCTGGTCTTACAGTATTTAATAAATCCATAGCCTTAGTTTCATCCAGCGCAACCATCAGTTTGTGTCCAGTTATGTCCAAAATATCTCCAAAAATAGGGAAGAGTTTTCTTTCCTTATCAAGCAAAATAAACTTTATAGCCATCAGAATACCTCCCCTTTTTGAGCTGCTATTTTTAATAAGTTTAACTGCTCTCTAAGAACATTGAGGGACTGGACCACCATAAAAAAGGCGTGTTCTACGTTTATAAGCGCAGACTGAAAAGAAAGGGAATCTTCCATAACCCTAATTTCCCTGATCTTCCTGTAGTATTCGTCCAACTCTGTGCCAAATTCTAGAAGTTTCTTTATAGTCTCTTCACTCAGCCTTAGGGCTTCCTCCCTTCTATCCATATTTTACCTACCTCTTCACCTCTCTTTCTTGGGATATTATACCTACTGAAAAGGATAGATTCTACTTTTTTTAGTTCAAGGTCTGTTAGGCCTTCGAAAACCAATGCGTGTTTTTCTTTGAATCTGTATAAAACTCTCAGGTCTCCTTCTCCGATAAAAACATCTCCACCACCTGCCATAAAGCCTACCGCCAAAGATGCAGTGGCAAAGTTAAGTATGCTTAATCCTAAGGTAGGTTTTTCTAACTCCCTTTCCATCGCAAGATAGGCGCATAAAGCAAGCCCAACCCGGAATAGGTTTTCCGCAGTTAAGGGATATTCACCCAATGTTCCAGAAAGCTCATTACCCTCAAACATTCTCCTTAACAGCATTCCAAGCCTCCGATTGGATATCCTCTAAACCTGGTTCCTCTTTTTTTGCTAAGATGAAGAACTCTTCATTTCCTTTACTACCCTTCGGCTTAGCTTTGATTATTCTTTTTACAGAATAGCCAAGACTTTTGATGAACTCTGCTACTCTTAAGATAGCCTCCACCTTTTTATCGTCATCCTTCACAACTCCCTTTTTAACATACTTTGGGGGCAATTCAAACTGAGGTTTGACAAGAACTAAAAGTATTCCGTCTTCCTTTAAAAATCTAACCGCGTTGGGCAAAAGGGCTGTGGAGGATATGAAAGATACGTCCATTGTTATTACATCTACTTTTTCTGGCACGTGCTTTTCTGTTAGCTCTCTGGCGTCCGTTTCTTCGTAGAGAACTACTCTGCTGTCTTTTCTTAGCTTTTGGTCCATTTGAGCCTTACCCACATCCACCGCATAAACCCTTTTTGCTCCCCTCTGTAGCAGGCAATCCGTAAAACCACCCGTAGATGAACCTACATCAAGAGCTACAAAACCTTCCACGGACAAACCGAGTCTATCAAGGGCGTTCTCTAACTTATATCCCCCCCTTGAGACATATCTAAAAGGTTCTTTTATTTCAACCTTGGCACCTTCTTTGACCTTGCTACCCGGCTTATCCGCCAATTTACCGTTTACAAGCACCATACCGGCCAATATAAGGGCTTGGGCTTTCTCCCTGGTGGGAGCCAAACCTTTATCAACCAAATATTGATCCAACCTCAAAGTTTAAAAAGATGCTTTATAAGATAAAGGATCAGTAGGAGTATAAGGGGAGAAAAATCCAGCCCGCCATAATTAGGTATAACTCTCCTTATCGGACGAAGTATGGGCTCAATGATATTATCCAGCTTTCTGTAAAATTCACTTTCTCTTATTTGTGGTATCCAAGAGCCTATTGCATGAACTAAAACCAACACTATAAGGACGTTTATTATTAGAGACAGTATGCCCTTTATCATTCAACGAACTCAAGTATGGCAAGCTCGCAGGAATCTCCTATCCTTCTCAATGGAAGTTTGATTATCCTCGTGTAGCCACCGTTTCTATTTTCAAAACGTGGGGCGATGTTTTCAAAGAGTTTTTTGACCGCTTTCCTGTCTGGCAAAAGCTCAAGAGCCCTCCTTCTTGCTGCAAGGTCTCCCCTTTTACCTAAGGTAATCAATTTTTCCACGAAGGGACGCACTGCCTTTGCTCGTTGTAAAGAAGTTTCTATTCTCTCCTCAAAGATCAATGCCCTGGTAAGGGAGCGGTAAAGGGCTAATCTCTGCTCTTTTGTTCTGTCAAAGTGTTTTTTCTTAACCCTGTGTCTCATAGCTTACCTCCTACCTGTCAAGTCCATTCCAAGGTGCAGACCCAACTGCTTAAGAGCCTCTTTCAGTTCATTTATGGCCTTTCTTCCTATGTTTTTAGTACTCTTTAGTTCCTCTTCTGTAAGCCTAACCAGATCTCCTATAGTGTTTATACCCATTCTCTTTATTGAATTGAGTGCCCTTTGGGATACATCCAGTTCCTCCACCGGAAGGGCTAATTTCTCCACAAATTCGTCTGGTGGAATAGGTTCTTCTATTACCCTAGGTATCTCGTAGGATATGTGCTCCAATGCGGAGAAGTTTCTAACTATTATGCCAACCGCTTCCTTTACAACCTCCTCTGGACTTTTTGTGCCATTGGTGTAAACTTCCATGATCAACCTATCGTAGTCACTCCTTTTTTCAACCCTTGTTTTTTCTATTCTGTAAGCCACATGTTTAACTGGGTTGAAATCTCCATCTATCATTATCCATCCGATCTCTCCAAAGGCTTCCATTTCCTCCGTGGGCACGTACCCCATACCCCTTTCTATTCTTACCTCCATGTTAACTTCTGTATCTGGATTTGTAATAGTCAGCACTTTTGCCTCTGGAGTTATCAGCTCCACACTGGGAGGTAGAGAAAAGTCCTTTGCATAAACTGTGCCTTCTCCTTTCTTCTT